>Ga0073934_10001227_pt1 | contig 63978 bp, 79 predicted proteins | sample LarsenN4metaG_FD_76834 | JGI IMG/M metagenome (GOLD analysis project Ga0073934, IMG submission 76834) | Hot spring sediment bacterial and archeal communities from British Columbia, Canada, to study Microbial Dark Matter (Phase II) - Larsen... ... | reverse complement strand
GGAATTTTCTCCCGGCGTGAAGAAGGACGAGATTGTCGCCGTGGTTGACATCAACAACAGGAAGCCGCTTGCGGTCGGCAGGATGCTTTTCTCCGGTGAGGAAGCGCAGCAGATGACCTCAGGCAAGATTGTCAAGAACCTGCATTGGGTCGGCGACAAGTTCTGGAACTCCTAAAAATTCAAATACACCATCCGCGTCGTTGCGCATATGCCTGAATACTACACGCTCGTACACTATTTCGGCAGTTCGTTCCTCGTGCCCCGCGAGTCGCTCCAGCTGGCGCGCAGGTATGCCGAGTGCGCTGAATTCGTCATTCCCGGCATCATCGCAGAGGCGGTGCAGTACTCCCGCGGAAAGTTCTACCTGGTGACCGGGAAGAAAACTGCCGCGTCGGAAAATCTTGAGCAACGCCTCAGACGCATGCGCGAGTTTAACGGAACGCCTAAGCCTGCTCCGGCAGTCTCCTGATCTTCGGCACGAAATTGAGCAGCGTCTTCTCCTTCACGGTGCCGCATCCCAGGAAATCTTTCCCGTGTCGGACGAGAACCAGTCCCTGGAGTGCGCTGTCCGTCGGCAAATCGTGTCCCTTGAGCCACTGCATAAGCTCCTCCTTGGACAGGTCGATGATGTTTTTGGAGCAGTGCGGGCCGGCCATCTGCGAGCCTTCGATGCTCAACCGCAACCCCTTCTTGAGCTCGCCGAAATAGTTGCCCATCGCCTTGACGGGAAGCTTCTGCCACTCGACCATCGCGACATCGCGGGAAACCGCGTACAGGTTGTCCTCGGAGTTCTGCAGGAACGCATAGTCCAGTTTTCCCGTGAATCCGAACTGCTCCTCGAGCATCACGCCGAGCGCGCGGATTTCCTTTGACGTGAGAATCTTCCAGGCCATCAGATGCCCCAGACCGGGTTCTTTTCGCGCATGATGTTCGCGATTTCCTTGAGCAGTTCCTTGTCCTCGCTGGCGAGCGCGTCCTTGTTGTCCTTGTACTGGCGGAATTCCTTCTCGGAGATGGCGCTGTACAGGATGTCGCCTTCCTTGAGGTTCCTGCCGATGATGACATCAGGATACGAGACGGCGACGCGCATCCCCCTCTTGGCTTCGGGAATGCTCTTCTGTTCTTCCTGCACGGTGCGCGCGTCGGTTATCCGCTCGCCCGAGGGACGCATCAACGGCGTACCGGGACGCAGCGTGCCGGAAAGCACTTCCGTGCCAACGACTGCGGGGTTGCTTTGCCGGAACACGTAGCCGGCGAGCAGCTGTATCTTGCAGGGCTTGGTGAGCTGGTCGAGCTGGGACGCGACCTTGTTGCGCTGCATCCCCGCCTTCCACTGCTCGTAGTCCTCAATGAGCTTGTAGATGATGGGGTTGGTGAACACCTTGATGTTTTCCGGCGCGCCTTCGGGAGCGGGAATGTTGAATCCGAGAATGACCGCGATCAGCTCATCCTTGTCGGCGTTCGCCTGCGCGTCCGAGATGTCACGCTTCGTGACGGGCCCGACGCTCGCCTTCTTGACGGGGATGTTGTGCTGCTGGAGCAGGAAGCTCATCGCCTCCAGCGAGCCGAGCGTATCTGCCTTGACGATGACTCCTGCTTCGGCAGTCTGCACGGTGACGGCTTCGACGTCCTGCTGGACCTCCGCTTTCGCGGATTCGAGGTCCGTCGCGACGACGAACGGCATTCCGGCCTGCACTCCTTCGATGTCGGGCGCGGAAATCTTCACGCCGGTGGCGGCAACAGCCTCCTTGACCGTGCGGAACTTCGTCTTTTTCTCGCGCATCTCCGCGAGCTGGTCGGGCGTAAGGATGGCCTTGACGCGCGTCACGAGAGGCTGCTCGACGCCGCCGATGACAATCGTGTCACCGGACTTCATCATTCCCTCATAGATGATTGCGTCCAGCGTGATTCCGAGGCCGGGCGTTTCCTTGACCTCGAGCACCGTCCCCTTGGCGGGGCCTTCGACTGCCCTGAGGTTGTTCTCAAGGAACTTCTGCGCCAGTCCCGTGAGCACCATCAGCAGTTCGGGAATGCCCTGGCCCGTCTTGGCGGACGTCGGAACGAGCGCGAGCTGCTTGCCGTAATCGCTGACGCGGTCGAAGCGGTCGGCGCTGAAGCCCAGCTCAAAGAGCTTGCCCACAACCTCGTAGAGCTTGGTCTCGAAAAGCCGCTGGGCGCGCTCCTCCTGCTGCGCGATGGACTTGAGCAGGAACTTCTCATCCGACTTCCAGCCTTCCAGCATATCGAGCTTGTTGAGGGCGATGACGAACGGCGTCTTGTACTGCTTGAGAATCTGGATGCATTCCAGGGTCTGCGGCTCCAGCCCCTGGTTGATGTCAATCACGAGAATGGCGATGTCCGCGAGGTTGCCGCCGCGCTTGCGCAGGTTAATGAAGGCGGCGTGGCCGGGCGTGTCTATAAAGAGCAGACCCGGAACGGTCAGCTTGAACTTGAGGGTGTCCAACAGGGTTCCGCAGGCCTTCCTGATGGTTTCCAGCGGGATGATGCTCGCGCCGATGGCCTGGGTGATGCCTCCCGCTTCCTTCGCGGCAACCGTTGAGCCGCGGATATGGTCGAGCACGGACGTCTTGCCGTGGTCCACGTGTCCCATTATCGTTACGATTGGCTGGCGGAGCATACCCTTTCCTCGTTCGGAATTCTTTTATATACTTTTGTACGAGGCACGGCAGGGTTTCTCCCCGCGATGGGCCGTAACGAAAAAGCAGGCTTTTTGCCACTCACAAGTACTAAAGATAGCGAAAGCTTTAAATAGGGGATACTACTCCAAAGGAGATAACACACTTATTGCTCCTAGAGCAAAAGTGAGGGGGATTTTGCAATGAAAGCGACGAAACTCTACGGCATCGTTTCCTTGATGCTTCTGGCCGTCATGGCATTCGCAGTCACCGCAAGTGCGCTGCCTGTCATCGACAAGGTCGAAGTTGATGGTACGACCGTTTTTGAAAACCAGATTAACCGCCTCAGCATTGAAGCAGGCGACAAATTTGACGTTGACGTCTGGCTGACCGCCACCGAGCGCAGCAACAACGTCCGTGTCGAAGCTGAAATCATCGGCTACGAGCACGAAGACATCGAAGACGAAACCGACCTTTTTGACGTCGAAGCAAACACGACGTACAAGAAGACGCTCAGCCTGAACATCCCGGCCGACGCGGAAGAAGACAGCTACAAGCTGCGCATCACCGTCTCGGACAGGAACAGCCCGGCAGTCCTCCGCACGTACAACATCGTGCTCGACCTGCCCCGCCACAAGCTGGCGATCGAAGATGTCGTCATCTTCCCTGAAAGCACCGTCACCGCAGGCCAGGCCCTGCTCGCATCCGTCCGCCTCGAGAACCTGGGCGACAAGGATGAGGAAGACGTCCGCGTTCGCGTGAGCGTCCCTGAGCTCGGCATCGCCGCAACCGACTACATCGATGAAATCGAGTCGGACGACGAGGAAGAAACCGAGGAAATGTACATGCGCGTTCCCAGCGACGCCAAGGCTGGCGACTACCAGATGCTCGTCACGGTCACCTACAACGATGGCCGCGACACGCTGAGCACCACGAAAGTCATCAGCGTCAAGGCAGCGCCTGAAGCGAAGGAGCCTGTTGTCGTCACTCCCGTGACGCCCACGACCCCTGAGCCCCAGCAGGAAAGCATGCTGCGCAAGGCCCTCACGGGAATCCTCCTCGTCCTGGTGGGCCTCCTGGTGATTGTTGCGGTCATCCTGGCCGTCAGCAAGCTTTCGCAGAAGGACGAATAAGTCCTTTCCTTTTTTCTTTTCTTTTTTCCTTATTCTTTTATACTTCCTCACACCAACGACGACCTGAGTGAGCCAGTGAGTGAAGACAATGGAGCCACAGTACGAGAAGCTCGAAGAACGAATTATCGGCACCTGCAAGAGCGAAAAACAGCGACAGGACGCCAATGTCGGAATTCTTACCGCGTACACCATCCTGCACGAGTACAACGACCGAAACAAGGAGCTTGAAAGCACCGAAACCGTTGCCAAGTACGCACTGGATGGCGCAAACCCTGAAGTGATTGGCATCTGCGGGTTCCTGCTTTCGGAGATTGCGCCTTCTGCGCACGAGTACCTCGCAATCAACGGCCATTTCGGCAAATAAGCTTATAAATCTCCGTCAATAAGTGCCTAACGTGAGTGAAGATGACGACCGCGATTTTTGACAACGCGCAGTACGAGCAGGTCCGCACGAGCCTACGCAACGGGGCGGAAATGGGAAACTACCTCCTCCAGGCAAGTCCTGAAAACTGCACCACCTTCATTCACGCCGCAATACGCTACCAGCCCGTTCCGTGCTGGGAGGGGCTCAGGATGGTGCTTGCCGAGGCAGGAATCGAGCACGTGCTCGCGGACTACTTCTCGGAAATGCTCAACAAGCCCGTCATCACGGAACAGCTTTCGCACCTCGAACCGCTCGTCAAGGCCGTCCAGGAGAAGTTCGCACCCTCGTTCTCGAAAGCGCCGCAGTACATTCCGCACCGCAGGCTCTCGGCCACAGCATAACCTTTAAAAACACTCTTTCTCGCAGTTAGAGCATGCTTACGGATAAAGAGGCAAAGGTTGAGCTGAAGAAGCGGGCAGCCCAGGCTCCTGACAAATTCTATGCAACGGGCGTGCTCAAGGAAGAGGGGTTCTCGCGCAAGCAGTGCGCGACCTGCGCAAAATGGTTCTGGGCCGTCACCGGCTCGGACGTATGCGGCGAGCCCACCTGTTCCGGCGGCTTCCGCTTCATCGGCAACTCACCCGCGAAATTCCAGCTCGACTATGTCGAGACCTGGCAGAAATTCTCCAAGCTCTTCAGCAAGTGGGGATATACCCCCATCAAGCGCTATCCTGTCGTGGCGCGATGGCGGCAGGACACTGATTTCGTCCAGGCGTCAATCTATGACTTCCAGCCGTATGTCGTCACGGGAGAGGTTGCGCCACCGGCAAACCCGCTCGTCGTCCCGCAGTTCTGCCTCAGGTTCAACGACATCGACAATGTCGGCATCACCGGCGCGCACTACACTGGCTTCGTGATGATTGGCCAGCACGCGTTCATGCCTCCCGACAAATACGACCAGCCGAAATACTTCCGCGACATCCACAACTGGCTCAAGCAGGGGCTTGGATTGAAGAATGAGGACATCACGTTCCACGAGGACGCGTGGGCGGGCGGCGGCAACAGCGGCCCGTCGATGGAATTCTTCTCCGGCGGCCTCGAGCTCGGCAACCAGGTGTACATGAGCTTCCAGAACACCGAACAGGGATTCAAGCCGCTGCCGCTCAAGGTGCTCGATATGGGCATGGGCCACGAGCGCAACGCGTGGTTCTCGCAAGGCAGGAGCACCAGCTACGAGACGACCTTCCCCGAGGTCATGAAGCACCTTCGGAACGCCACGGGCATCAAGGTCGACGAGGACCTGATGGCAAGATTCCTGCCGTACGCGTCCTACCTGAACGTCGACGAAGCCGAAAACATCGACGAGCAATGGGCGCGCGTGGCGAAGGAAATAGGCGAGGACAAGGACGAGCTCAAGAAGAACATCAGCACGCAGGCGGCGCTCTACTCCGTCGCCGAGCATACCCGCTCATTGCTTTTCGCGCTCGCCGACGGGGCATTACCCTCGAACGTCGGCGGGATGTACAACCTGCGCGTCATCCTCAGGAGAGCGCTGCAGTTCGTCGACAAGCACCAATGGAACGTCCATCTCGCGAACGTCGCGGAATGGCACGCGGACTACCTCAAGCCCCTGTTCCCCGAGCTCAAGGAGCGCCTGAACGAGGTGCACAAGATTCTCGACGTGGAAAAAGCCAAATACGACAGCACCAAGCAGAAGATGTCGCAAATCCTCGCCCGCGCGCTCGACAAGGAGATCACGACCGACACCCTCGTCGAACTGTATGACAACCAAGGCATCAACCCGGACATGATCGCGGAAGAAGCCGCGAAGAAGGGTAAGAAAGTCACGGTTCCGGACAACTTCTACGCAATCGTGGCGGAAAAGCACGACAAGAAAGCGCAGGAACACGCGACCGCGCGCGAGGACAAGGTCGACCTGGCCGGAGTGCCGGACACGCAGGCGCGCTACTATGAAGACTGGAAAAAAGTCGACTTCGGGGCGAACGTCATCAAGGTCATCGGCAACTTCGTCATTCTTGACCAGACCTGCTTTTACCCGACGAGCGGCGGCCAGCTGCACGACATCGGCACGCTCAACGGACACAAGGTCGTCGACACGTTCAAGCAGGGCGGCGTCATCGTGCACGTCCTGAGCGAGGCGCCATCGCTGAAGCCTGGCGACAAGGTCACGGGCAAGATTGACTTCAACCGAAGACAGCAGCTCGCGCAGCACCACACAGCCACGCACATCATCAACGCCGCGGCGCGAAGGGTGCTCGGCAACCACGTCAACCAGGCGTCCGCAAAGAAGGACATCGACAAGGCTCATATCGACATCACGCACTACCAATTGCTCTCACAGGAAGAAATGGACAAGATTGAGAAGGAAGCCAACAGGATCGTCCAGGAAGCGATTCCTTCGCACCTCAAGTTCGTCCCCCGCACGGAAGCCGAACAGAAGTACGGGATGGGCATCTACCAAGGCGGCGCCGTTCCCGGAAAGGTGCTGCGCATCGTCGAGATTCCCGAAATCGACGTTGAGGCGTGCGGCGGAACGCACCTGCACAACACGTCCGAGGCCGGACGCGTCAAACTCCTGAAAGTCAGCAAGGTGCAGGACGGCGTCGTTCGGCTCACGTTCGTTGCCGGGAAAGCCGCCGAAAAGCTCGAGCAGGAGCAGCAGGCGAAGGTCGAGGAGCTCGCGACGTTCCTTGGCTGCCTGAAGCACCAGATAGTCCCGCGCGTCCAGGAAATCTTCGACAAGTGGAAGAAGGCGCGCAAAGCCGCACAGTCAGGCAAGCCGTTGGAACCTGAACTGTTCAGGTTCGTTTCTTCTGAAACATTCGACGGCGACCAAATCGCGAAGGCCGCCGAGATTCTCCAGACGCAGCCCGAGAACATCCTCAAGACGATACAGCGGTTCTTGAACGATTTGATGTCGTGGAAGAAAGGTTAGTACACTACTCCGCCGATAGCCACGAACAGCATCATCACCGCGAGCGCGAGCTTGACGAAGATGCTGGTGATTCTCCCGACGAACGCTCCCACGCCCGCCCGCAATCCCTTCCTGACGCTTCTCTGGCGAACGAGCTCGAACAGCGTCGCGCCGACAAAGGCGCCGATGAACAGGCCGAGCACGGAGCCGAGCACCGGCACGGGAACGCCTATGACTGTTCCCGCGATGCCCCCAAGCACGGCGCCGAAGACGCCCACCCACGACGAGCCGAAATGGCGCGCGGTGACTGCTGACGCAACGACATCGAAGAGTTCTCCCAACAGCGCGAGCACGAGCAGGATTATGAGCGCAGTCCAGCCGATGCTCCACGACCACGTTATCAGGTTGTAGATGAGCGCTCCGATGAGGATGAGGAACGTGCCGGGCATTCCGAAGAAGACGAGGATGAAAGCTGCAAGGATGAAAAGGATGAGCACGATGAGGGCGATGATTTCGTGGAACATATAGGCACTACCTCGTTTTTTCTTCTTATCTACTTTGCGCTCCAGAGCTTCGCAAGCACGTCCAGCGTGTAGAGCACGATTGCCTGCGCCTGCTGGCCTGACGGGCTGAACGGCTGCTGCTTCTTGTGCACGCTGTGGACGCGCACTTGATTGATGAGATGGATTTGGTTGCCTAAACCGGGGTCTAATTGTTCTCCCTTTTCCGCGATTTTCGCGACGAGGTTTCCCAGGCCGGTGCCGGGAGCCTTCTCCAGCAGGTCGTTGTTGGTGAGCTCGAAATACTTGCGGAACAACGCCGTTTCAAGCATCCTTCCGCACAGGATGACCGCGCTTCGATGAGCGCCGACCTTCATGCACTTCTGGAGTTCCGCGTAGTCCGCGCCGACTTCAGAGGCGATTTCGGCGGGAAGCTTCGGAAGCGCCAAGGGCTGCTCGTCCTTCGGCAGGTCCGCGCTGAGCTCCAGGAGCCTGTCCGTGAGCTGCTGCAGCTTCATGAGATCCTTGGTCTGCCCGATTTCTCCGACGATTTTCAGGATTGCGTCTACCTGCGCCTGATATGACTTGTCAGCATCCACCAACGCGAAGAGCGCGTGGCTCTTCATGTCCACGGTGGCGATACCCGTGAGCACGGCCGTCCTTATCGACTCGCGCTGCTGCGACTTGAAGTCAGTCACTTTCGCCGAGGACGCGTCGGTGAGCGCAATGCCTCCCTTCAGGGCGTTTTCCACTGCCACGTGCAAATCCTTGACCGCGCGGAGGAACGGAAGTGTCGCCATGCTTCGCTGGACAGCTGCTTTCCTATAAAAGCGCAGCGGTGGCGAGCGTGCGATACGCAAACTTTTTAAAGCGCGTTCAGGCAGGGCAAACCATGGACATTACCGTCGTGGGATTGGGTGAAGTTGGGAGCGCAAGCTTCAAGGAATTCTCGCGGCTTGGGGTCGGCAACCGCGTGCTCGGCTATGACAAGAATCCTGCCGTGCTTGAACAGTACAAGGACAAGTATAACGTCATCAGCCAGCTCAGGCAGTCCGATGTCTACATAATTGCCGTCTACACGACCGAACAAGTGTTGGGTGTCCTCAATGAGCTAAGCCTCGAGCGCAAGCCGCTCGTCTCAATTGAAAGCACGCTTGACCTCACCGAAGCAGGACAGCTCGAAAAGTGGGCGAACGAAACTCAAACTGACCTTGTCACCTGCCCGCATCGCTTCAACCCGAATGACCCTGCACACTATGTCTTCAACCTCAACCGCGTCATCGGAGGGGTTACTCCCCGGGCGCTGAGCAGGGGAATGGAGTTTTACAGCCAGTTCATGACCAAGGAACAACTGCAACCTGCATCATCCTTCCGTATGGCTGCGCTGAGCAAGGTCCTCGAGAATGCGCACCGCGCGAACGAAATCATCCTTGCACAAGAGTATAAGAGCGCCTGTGAATCAGTCGGAATCGATTTTGGCGAACTGCGCACACTCACGAACACGAAATGGAACATTGACATCAAGGAAGCCCGCGACGGCGTGAAAGGCAAATGCCTGCCAAAGGACCACGCCCTGCTGCGCAAGTTCTTCAACAACCCGACCTTGGACTACCTGAACAACCGCAACGACCAATACATGCGGCGCAATCAATGAAGCTCGTGTCTCTCCTGAGCGGCGGGATCGATTCCCCCGTCGCATCGTACCTGATGCTCAGGCAGGGCGTTGAATTAATCGCCGTGCACTTCCACCATCAGACGCCGGACAAGCTCGGCGTCGAGAACAAGGTCGTGCAGCTGTGCGAGCAGATTTCCAGGTTCTCCAGCCACCCGCTGAAGCTGTACCTGATCCCGTTCAAGGACATCCAGCTTGCGCTCATCAAGGCCGTTCCGGCGACGCACCGGATGGTCGTTTACCGCAGGTTCATGCTGCGGATTGCGGAACAGATTCTCGTGAAGGAAGGCGCGGAAGGGTTCGTCACTGGCGACAACCTCGGCCAAGTCGCGTCGCAGACGCTTGACAACATCACCGTGATTTACAACGCCACCGCGCGGAAGATGCTCACTCCTTTGCTCGGGGCCGACAAGGTCGACACGATTAAACTCTCAAAAGAGATCGGAACCTACGAAATTTCCATCATCCCGTACGAGGACTGCTGCAGTTTCCTGATCGCCAAGCACCCGGTGACGCGCGCGAAGCTTGGCGACGTCCAGAACATGGAAGCGAACGTCGCGAATCCCGAAGAGCTCATCACGAAATCGGTCGAGAACGCCAAGATTATGGTTTTTCAGCCAGCGCCCGCTCAACCTGCTCGATAGATACAAATCCCGGCTCGCTGCCCGCGTGCTGCTTGAACTGGCTGCAGGCGCTTTTGCCGTCCCAATAATACCAGCACTTGTCCTTGAACACCTGGAACGCGTGGCAGTGCTTGCAGACAGTCATAAAAATTTCAGGTACGCGAAGATTTAAAAAGCTATTGCAAGAGCAATAGAACAGCCTTGCAGCAGATATGCGCGTCCCCGGCTGGCTCCGCAAAGCACCCCGAAGGGGCCAACCCCCGCTTTGCTCGCGCCGGGACGCTCTGCCCAAGGGCTATTGACGTGCAGTTTATGACAAACATCCCCCAGATGCTCACGGACGAACAGGTCGCCAAGCTGAAAGACCATCTCGATAACTGCCAGCGGCCGTTCATCTTCTTCCACGACGACCCGGACGGGCTGGCGAGCTTCCTGCTCTTTTACCGGTACAAGGGCGAAGGGCGCGGCTATCCGCTGAAGGCGTATCCGCGGCTCACAGCGGAGCACGCTGCCAAGGTTCACGAGTATGGCGCTGACAAGGTGTTCATCCTGGACATCGCGATGGCGGACCAGGAGTTCTTCGACGCGCTCAACGGCCTGCCTTGTGTCTGGCTGGACCACCACGCGCCGCAGGAACGCTCGAAAGTCACGTACTTCAACCCGCGATTGCGGAACAACCTGAACGTTCCGACGCCCGTGGGGTGCTACCAGGTCGTGCAACAGGACCTGTGGATCGCGACCGTGGGAGCGATTGGCGACTGGTACTTCCCGCCCTACGCGGCGGACTTCCACGCGCACTATCCGGATTTGCTGCCGAAAGAAATCACGACAGTCGAGGAAGCGCTGTTCAACTCGCCGCTCGCTCCCTTGGTCAAGCTCTTCTCGTTCAACCTGAAAGGGCCCACGAAGGACGTGATGCAGTCCGTCAAGACGCTCACGCGCATCGAAAGCCCCTACGAGATACTGAGGCAGGAGTCCGCGCGCGGCAAGTTCCTGTGGAAGCGCTACGAGCACATCAACCACGCCTACGAGGCGCTGAAGAAGCGCGCGGAAAAGGCCATCGTCAAGGACGACCCGCTCATCGTTTTCACGTACACGGACGACACCCTGTCGCTGACGAAGGATTTGGCGAACGAGCTGCTGTACCAGCACAACGACAAAATCATCGTTCTCGGCCGCGAGAAATCCGGAGAGCTCCGGTGCTCATTACGCTCAGGCCCGAAGACCATCCTCGCGCCCCTGGTGCAGAAGGCGCTCGTGGGAATCCAGGGCTACGGCGGCGGACACGAGCACGCGGTCGGCTGCGGCATCAAGAAGGAAGACTTCCCGCAGTTCCTCGACAACATCAGACGGGAACTGAAGGCGTCCCAGCGCTAAGTTTATAAAGCCCTCCGAAGGCAGAATTCTCATCGCACCGGTGGTCTAGTGGTATGACCTCAGCCTTCCAAGCTGATGGTGAGGGTTCGATTCCCTCCCGGTGCATTTAAATACCATATTCTCGACACCGATTCCATGAAAGAGACGATTCTGTTCCTCTGCGCGCACAACGACGACCAAATCATCGGCGGCGGGGGAACGTTCGCGAAGTACGCCAAGGAAGGCAAAAAGCTCAAGACCGTCATCTTCTCGTACGGCGAAATGAGCCATCCCCATCTCAAGAGAAAAATCGTGGTGGACATGCGGCGCAAGGAGGCCGAAAAGTCCGACAAGATTCTCGGCGGCAATGGATTGCTGTTCCTCGGCCTGAGCGAAGGCAAGTTCAAGAAGGAAATCTTCGCCAAGGGCGTCCACGACCAGCTCACTGAGTACATCAAGACGGAAAACCCGTCCAAGATTTTCACGCACAGCCACGACGACCCGCACCCCGACCATAACGCGGTGCACAAGCTCGTCACGATGCTCCTCAAGGAGAAAATCATCACGTGCCCGGTCTACACGTTTGACGTCTGGAACCCGTTCACCATCCGCAAGCGCAACGTCCCAAAGCTCGTCGTTGACGTCACCGACACCTTCGCCCTGAAGCTCAAGGCGTATGACGCGCACGAGAGCCAGGTCAACCTGCCCCTGATGCTGCCGATGCGGCTCAGGATGCATTTCTATGCGCGGATGGCCGGCTGGGCGAACAATTCAAAATACGCAGAGGTATTCCACAAGCTGGCATGAAACCGATTACCCACCTCGAACCGATTGACATGGCGTGGCTGCTCGCGCTCTTTGAGGGCGCGACGCTCTTCGTGATGGGACTCTGGGTGACACTCGGCCTTGGAACTGCAGTCACCGGCCTGGCGAACAACATCCTCTTGGGAGCGGCCACCGGGCTGTTGGGGACCGTGATTGCGCTGTTCCTGTGGCGGTGGCGCGTCCGGGGCAGGCTTGACGGGAAGCCATTCACGCTGCGCAAGATTGGCGTCAGGAATGCAGCCATCGCGAACGCGATTTTCCTTATCGTCCTGTTCATCATCGAAGACCTGATTCGGGACGTGGAGCGGTTTCCGGGCGGAACCGCCCTGCTTGGATTTCTCGCCGTCGGAATCGCGCTTGTCATCCTCTTCTTCATCTACAACCGCCAGCCGCTGAAAATCAAGGTCACGTTCGACGGCTCTGCGTGCATCACGCGGATTTCGCCCGTGCGCGCGGCAATCCTCGCGGGCGCATACGAGGCAATCATCCTTCCGACTATGGCCTTCCTGTTTGTCTGGCTGAACCTGCACCCACTGCTGACGTACACGCTCACCGGGCTTGTCGCAGGGCTCGTCGGCGGCTTCGTCGGCACGCTCGTCTTTAACGTCATCGCCCCCAGGCTGAAGCCGTGGATTGAAATCTCATGAAGAAACTGCTCATCACCACGGACAATTTCCTGCCGCGCTGGGACGGCATCTCGCGCTTCCTCTACGAGCTCATTCCCGCGCTGCAGAAGGACTTCGACATCACCGTGGCGTGCCCGGCGTTCGACGGCAGCGTGCCCGCGATTCCGGGCGTCAAAATAGTGCGCTTCCCGCTCGTGAGGATACGGTTCGGCGACATCTACTTCTGCAACTTCATCGGCAAGCGGATGCGCGAACTCGTTGCGGAGAGCGACCTCGTGTTCAACCAGACGCTCGGACCCATCGGGATGAGCGCGATACGCGCGGCCAAGAAGCGCAAGATTCCCGTCGTGAGCTATATGCACAGCATCGAATGGGAGCTCGTCAGCAAAAGCCTGAAGCATTTCAAGAAGCTCGCCTGGCACTCGATGAAGCTCGTCGCGAAATACTTCTACAACCGGTGCACGCTGCTGCTCATCCCCTCAAAGGAGCTGATGGAGCTGATGACGCTTGAAGGCATCAAGACGAAAAAGCAAGTCGTTGAATTGGGCATCAATACGGACCGGTTCATCCCGCCCGTCAGCAGGGCGGACGCGAAGAAGGCCATCGGAATCTCCCCATCGTTGTTCGTCATCACCTACGTGGGAAGGCTCGCGCGCGAGAAGAACCTGCAGACGCTCTACCACGCGTTCGACCTCATCAAGAAGGAATTCAAGAACACGATCCTGCTGATTGTCGGCGGCGGTCTCGAGGATCTTCCGCGCGACTCACGCGTGCACTTCACCGGGCAGCAGGACAACGTCATCCCGTACTACCAGGCGTCCGACGTGTACGTCCTGCCGTCGCTGACCGAGACGACATCCTTGACGACGCTCGAGGCGATGTCGTGCGGCTGCACGGTCGTCGTCACGCCCGTCGGCTCGATACGCGAGTACGTCGAGGACGGCAAGAACGGCATCATTTTTCCCAGGCGTGACGTGAAGACGCTTGCAGAGATGCTGAAGTTCCTGCTCACGCACGAGCAGACGCGGCTTTCCCTCGGAGCGGAGGCGCGCAGGACCGTCGAAAGGACACGGTCGTGGAAGAACTCATTCACGCAAATCAGGAACGCGCTGAAGAACTTCTAAAAAAGAAAAAAAACCTCCGCGAAAGGGGAACGCGGAGGGAGGAGCCCAAAGAGGTCAGTAGGCGGTGAGATAGCCGAGAATGAATCCTTCCTCTCCCCCGGAAATGACATCGTCATCCGCGAGTTCGGAAAGGGCTTCCTCGAAATAGAGGTCAGCGGTGCGCGTCTCCTCGATTTCTTCCTCGGTCAGGCAGTCCTTTTTCGGCCTCATCAGAACCACCTGTCGGAGAACTGCACGTCAAAGCTTCGCAGCTTGAGTGAAGGCGTAATCGTGTTCTTTGTGATCTTTCGCACCTGCTCGTGGAACAAGCGCCTGATGGTCTGGGTTTCCAAGTCAACCATTGATATCACCTCTCGGTTTTTATGAGTGGGAAGGCATCCCCGTTGCGGGTGAGCCCGTCCGTCGTGACTTTCTTACAGAAAACCGCTTTTAAATCGCCTGCGCTGGTACATGTCCAGTGTCGAGTGTGTCGTGAAGGAAATTATGGGATAACCCCTGAAAAATTCGGAAAAAACGCGAGAAATTGCCTTCTCCGCACGCCCGTCCCAAGAAGTTTTGTTGCAGTATCGTATGTTGCAAGAAGGAACGCAAAAATAGCCCCGGGGCAGCGCTACGTGGAGAGCCCGTCTAGAACTTATCCAGCGTCGTGGACTTTTCCTTGTTGGCGAGTTCGACGATGGTCGTCGTGCCGTCCTTGCCGCCGACGATCTTGTTCGCGGTGATGAAGCCGCCCTTCTCCAGGCGGTCGATTTTGCGCTGGAACGTCTTGTACGTGCCGAAGCCGCCGATTTCCTTGTAAATCTTGAACAAATCGCCGATTTTGGAACCGGAGTTTTTTGCGATGACGTCGAAGACCTGCTTGGTGTCCTCGTTCAGGTCGTCCTTGTGGCGCAGGAAGAACTCCTTCGCCTTTTCCAGCGCAGTCTTGGCATGCTCGGGTTTGATGGTCTTGACGTTGGCGTATTCCGCGGCGAGCGCGGATTCCCTGAGCATATACATTCCCGTGCGGACGTCCTTAGCCTCGAACGCCTGGTTTGAGATGACGGCGAGCGCGTCATCGCTGATCGCGTTTGGAATCAATGCGAGATCGGCGCGGTTCTTGAGGATGCCGTGCATTTCCGGAAGCGCGTACTCCTTGAACTCGATGATTTCCGGCATCAGCCTCGAACGGACGCGCTCGTCGACGTCCTCGAGCCACTCCTTGTAGTTCGTGATGAGGATGACTGACTTCTTGTAGATTTCCTCCAGGATGGAGTAGAGGAAATCGTGGTCGTCCACCTTGTCGATTTCGTCGAAGATGAACAATCCTGCTTTCTTGTTGACGCGCTGCTTGATGATGTCGAAGAGCTCTTCGGTGCGCTTGTTCTGCGTGAACTTGTAATCAAACTGCTGGCAGAGCTCCTCGAAAACCTTGAACGTGGTGTTCTTCTGCCAGCAATTGATATACGCGATGTAGATGTCGTCCGACGTTTCCTCTAATTCCCGCTTGACCCACTGCACGGCCGCCGTCTTCCCGATGCCGGGGGAGCCGTGGATGAGCGCGTTGCGGCCGCTTCGCCCTTCTAGAAGAGGGCGGATGCAGGCGGCCACGCGCTTCTGCTGGAATTCGCGGTAAGGCAGCAGCTTCGGGACGAACTCGAGGTTTAACGCATCCTCGTTCCTGAAGAGACTATCGCCACCTTTTCCTTCACTAAACAACCCCATGGCGATTTTTGTGACGGAATTGTATATAAAGATTTAGGAAGTCGAATTTACCTGAGCCGCTGCCCGCATCTCAAGCAGAAAAAGTCGTGCGTGTGCACGGAATGGCGGCACCGGGGGCAGTAATGTCCTGGATGGTGGCCGTTCTGAACCTTGTGCTGCTCATGATGATGCTTGTGCGCGGGAACGGACGGCTTCTTCAGCATCACCAGCACGAACTTGATTGCTCCCCACACCATGAACGCCAGTCCGAGATACAGGAAGAACGTGAACGCGGCTCCGACGCGCCACGATATGAACGCTACAATCGCGCCGAGGCTGAGCCAGACTATCGCGGGGATGCTTGCCATTACTGCTTGGGCTTGGTTTCTATGGTCTTGAAACCCGTGTATTTCTGCAGGGCTTCAGGAACGTGAATCATACCTTCCTTGTCCTGGAGGTTCTCCATAATCGCAACCAGAGGACGCGTGTCCGTGGTGAGCGTGGAGTTGAGCGTGTGCACAAAGCCACGCTCCTGCTTGTCCTGGAACCTAATGTTCAACCTGCGGGCCTGGTAATCCGTGCAGTTCGAGCACGAAACGACTTCACGATAGGCGTCCTGGACGGGCATCCAGACTTCCATATCATACGTCTTGGACGAGACAGCACCGGTGTCGCCCGAGCAGAGAAGAATCTGCCGGAACGGCATCCCGAGCGTCTGCCAGAATTCGATGGCGTTGCGCGCCATTTCCTCGTGCAGCTTCGGGGAGTCCTCGGGCTTGCTGATGACAATCTGCTCAACCTTGAAGAATTGGTGGACGCGGAAAATCCCTTTCTGGTCACGGCCGTGAGCGCCGGCTTCCTTGCGGTAGCACGGGCTGATGCCGAAAAGCTTGATGGGCAGCTGCGAGACGTCAATCGTCTCGTCCATGAATTGGGCCGTGAGCGGGTGCTCGGAGGTCGCGATGGCGTGCAAGTCCTCGCCTTCCATCTTGTACAGCACGTCCTGGAACGCGCCCATATCCGTGACGCCCTCGTAGGCCTTGCGGTTCATGAAGTGCGGCGGGATAACCATCGTGTAGCCCTTCTTGGACATGAAATCGACGGCGTGCTGCATCAGCGCGAATTCCAATCTTGCGAGCTTGCCCTTCAGGAAATACCATCGCGCGCCCGCAATTTTCGCGGCGCGATCGAAGTCTGCCAAATCGCCAAGCGTGACCAAGTCGATGTGGCTCAACGGCTCGAAGTCGTGCTTGGTCTTCTTGCCGAATTCCTTGACGACCTTGTTTTGCGTTTCATCCTTGCCCGCGGGAACGTCATCCTGGAGCAGGTTGGGGATTCTCAACAGAAGGTAGCGCAGCTGCGTCTCGAACTCGTTCAGCTTCGCCTCGTTGTTCGTGATGTGCGCCGGAATCTGCTTCGCTTCTTCCAACAGCGGCTTGATGTCCTTGCCTGCCTTCCGCGCGGCGTTGATTTCCTCGGACATCTTGTTCCTGCGCGAACGCAGCGCGTCCGTTTCGCCCTTCAGCTTGCGGAACTTTTCATCCAATACGAGAACTTCATCGACCCACTTCGCGTACTCCGGATTATTCCTCTTCGCCAGGCCTGCCTTGACCTGGTCGGGATGTTCGCGAATGAGCCTGATGTCGAGCATACTGGCTAGGGCTGAACGGCGTTATTTAAAGGTTGCTCACTCGACGATGGTCTTGAACCCGCCGTAGGAGAAGCGCTTCATGTCAAAAGGCATCTGCATGTCCTTCATCGCTTCGGGGCTCATTGCGGGATCCTTCATCACGTTCGCGTTGACCTTGTTGCGGTGCGCCTTGGACTTGAAGATGATGAATGAGAAGATGACCGTTTCACCTTTCTTCAGGCTTGCCAATTTGGGAAATGACTTCATCTTCATGCCTCCCATGTCGGGTTTCAGGTCGTCACCAATGCACTCGAAATACTGCAAAGCGCCGTGCTTCATCCAGATGCGTTTCCCCAATTCCGCCATCTTGCGGTACACCTTCACGTTCTTCTTCGGAATCGCAATCACGAATCCATCAACGTAGGTCATTTTTTCATCCTCCTTCGAATGCTTCTTGCAGTTTCTTAACGTCGAATTTCTTCATTTTCAGGAAGGTGCGGGTGACGCGTGCGACGGCCTCCTTGTCCTTGCTTGCCATCATCTTGTCCATATCGGCAGGCTGGATCTGCCACGAGACGCCGAACTTGTCTTTCAGCCAGCCGCACTGCTCGGCCTCGGGAACCGCGGACAACCTCTCCCAATAATAGTCGATTTCCCTCTGGTCTTTGCAGTTGACAATGAACGAGATTGCCTCGTTGAATTGGAACTCGTGCTTGCCGCCGCCGTCCATTGCCGCAAACCAAAGGTCAAGGAGCTTGAAGTCAGAAAACATCACCGTGCCCTCCCTGTTTGGCTCTTGGTTGGGACCGTAGCGCATAATGCCTCCGAGCTTTGCGGGCTTGAACACGGAGAGATAGAAGTTGACCGCTTCCTCCGCCTTGCCGTATGTGTCTCCAACGAACAGCAAGGAAGGGATTATTCTCGGCCGCTCGTCACCTTCGGGTTTTGTCAGAATGAGCTGCCATGAAACGCCATATTTATCCTGCACCCAGCCATAGCGCTTGCTCCAGGGATATTCCTGGATGGGCATAAGCACCTTTCCGCCAGCGGACAATTTCTTCCAAACAACATCTATGTTTTTTGCGGCATCACGATCTTGCGACGGGTCGAAGTTGACGAAAAATGATATTGACGGGTTGAGCTTGAAGTGCGGCCCTGCGGATATCGCCATGAATTCCTGCCCCATCAATTGGAACGAGACAACGTCACAATCTCCGGACGGCGTATCCTTGATGACTGATGTGCTCGTGATTTTTGAATCCTTGAAAACAGTCGTGTAGAATTTGGCTGCTTCCTTCGCTTCCTTGTCAAACCAGAGATGCGGGACTATTTTCTGCATGCGGGTTCCTCCTTTTGACAATTTAATGACTACAATTCTATTTAATACTTAGGAAAAGAACGCCACCGCCCGGACGACGCCGAGACCGCTCGGCGGGCCCGTGCGTGGCCGCGCTTGACTGAATTGACGCCACCGCCCGGATTTGAACCGGGAAATCCGTGAGGAAAGTGGATTAGCAATCCACCGCCGTACCAGGTTGGGCCACGGTGGCAAAGGTACGTTTGGAACGTAGAAGTAAAACGCCTCGGGACCGTATTTAAATATTTCGCACAACCCGCGTTTGCTTCCTGAGCGCGGCCTGCTTGTAGCAGGGATTGGCGGCAAGGCTCTCCTGCACCACCATCTCCAGCGTCACGGATTCAGAAAGCCGTGGAACGCGGAAGACCTGGAGCGTTGAGCCGCCGTAGAAGCTGAGCGCCGTCCGGTAGAGCGCCTCCGCGTTCTTGCTCTGCCCTGCCAGGATTCCTTTCTGGTATGCGACAAAACTGCCGTAGTAGCGATTGAGCGCCTTCGTTACGCGCCAATCATTCAGAAATACGCGGGGAGTCTCGCCAATCAGGTTGACGCGTGCGGGAAAGAGCGTCAGCGCGTCATGGCCCAACAAGTACTCCGTCAAGCCTTCCTCATATTCCTCTTTTTTCACGATGCGGATTCCCGCATCCTCAATGGGCATGGCACATCCGCGAACCCTCGCACATAAAAAGGTTATGGTCTCCCAAAGATTTATAAAACCCCCGAAGGGAAACAAGGATATCATCAGCGGGGTAGAACAGCTTGGAGTGTTCGACGGGCTCATAACCCGTAGGTCGAAGGTTCAAATCCTTCCCCCGCTATCTTTTCTTTCACCATAATGCTTAAAGCATCCTGCAAACGCCCGCAGCGCATGACCGTTGACCTTTGGGTGTTTGACTGGAGCGGCACCATCAGCGACGACCGTGCGAGCTGCCTGCACGGCATCAACCACGTCTTCAAGCACTACAACCACCCCGCCATCACCTGGGAAGAGCTCAAGCGCAACTACAGCGCGGACATTGTCGCGTTCTACCGCAAATGGGGAATTGAGGCAACGCGGGAGAACTTCTACAAGATTTTCCGGGAAGAGTTCGACCGTAATCCCCACAAGCCCACCGCGATTCCAAGCGCTCCGGAAGCCGTGAAGATGCTTACCGAAATCGCGCCAGTAGCAATCTTCAGCTCGCACCCGACGGAGCTGCTCAAGCAAGAAATCGCGGAATACTGGCTCAAGGACGTCATCTCACATACCTACGGCTACGTGGACAAGGCCCAGACCCGTGAGCTCGAGGAGCTGCTGCAACGGGCAGGCGCGCGGCCAAGGAACACCGTCTACGTGGGCGACACCCACGTCGACATCACGCTCGCGCACCGTGTCGGAACCAAGAGCGTGGCAATCGTCCACGAGCGCAGCTACCAGACCCTGGAAGGCGTGAAAGCATTCAATCCGGCGCCGCACGCAATCATCAGTTCCCTGAACGAGCTTCCTGGCACCCTTCCGAAACTGGATCTCGCGTCTAGTCCTAGCCTCCGCAAGCCATATTTAAGCAACGGCTGAGCTTGGTGCTGAGGTGATTGTATGGAACCGAGTGAAGCATACCAAAAAATCAAGGCCTACGGGCAGAATACCGCGCTGGAAATAAAGTATCTTATAGGAAGCGAACGACGGAAGCTCGAGTGCACCGCGCACGGCTATTGCGGCGCGCTTGACGCGACAACCTTGACCTTCATCACGAATCGCGAAGAAGGATTGAAGGACGTCATCGGGCTGGAACGCATCGTCTCAATCAAGCAGTCTGACGACGTTCGGGATGTCGCGTAATCTCCGGACAACCGCATCCGGCTTTTCTTTTCTCAATCTTTTTCTTCCGTGCAGCCACGTCTTCAGCGCGATGGTCTTCACGCCGGCCGCCTTGCCCATCTGGATGTCCACCGGATGGTCGCCGACGTAAACTGCCTGTGACGGGCGGACGTTCAGCGACTTCAGCATCCGCTTGAGAACGACGGGCTTGGGCTTCGGCGCGAGATTCGTGTCCAGCACGGCGATGTCGAAGCCCTGCTTCTTAAGGTACCATTTGATGTTATCGGCAAGGTCGTTCGTCACGACGCCGAGCTTGTACTTTTCCTTGTGCAATGCCGCGAGCGTCTCCTTGCCGGTGAAGTTCATCAGGTGCGCGTACTTCTGGAACAGCATCCTGTAAATCCCCATCGCCTGGCGCTTCGAGACCCATTCCGGGGCGAAGCGGAAGATGCTGTGCACCGTGAGGCCGAAAAGATGCCGCGTGTTCAGTGCAATCGGCCAGAATGAGATGCGCGCGAGCTTGCAAAACTTGCGCATCAGCCGCGTGCGGAACCGCAAGGTCTTTGCAAGCGTCAAGTCCCAGTCGAAAATGACCGCCTTTATCATTCGTACGGCTTCGGCCGGGTGGAGTCAGTCCTGAGCTTGTGGTGGATTTGCGAGATGATTTCGCCGAAGGACTTGTGGAGCGCCTTCGGAAGCTCGTAGTCGTCGCTGTCCTTGGCCTCGATGACAAAGCCCGGGAAGACCGCGCGGACCACGAGGGTGTACCGCTTGCGCTTGTCGCGCTCGCCGCCCTTGTCGGCCGTCTTGATGTGGACGACGAGGTCCGTGACATTGTTGATTTCGCGCTTGATTTTCGCGAAGTAGTCCGTGCTCAGCGACTGCACGACGCCCTGCTCCTCGGGCGAGAGTTCCTTCACTCCTACGAACTGGATGGTCTCCTTGACTCCGAACTTGGGAACTTCTTTGTTGTGCATTGGTCTTCACCTTGTTTATGGTCTTGCGGGATCAGTATTTATCCAACGACTGTTGCGACGCTTTCTTAAATGTTTTCCAGCTGTGGCGCATGATTTCGGGATACTTGTCCCAGTAGCTCTCCACGAACGCCTTGGTCTTCGGGTCGGTGATGTAGCCGGAGCCGAAGTCGACGCCGATGGTCTTGCGCAGCTGCTCGATTTCGCGGTCGCGGCTCACCTTCGCGAGGATGCTCGCCGCGCCAACAACGACATAGTCCGTGTCGGCGTGGTGCGCGCAGATGAGCTTGGATTTTGACGTGAGCTGTTTCTCGACGTACGCGGAGTACGCCTTCAGGTTGGGGCTGGGGCAGTCGATGACTGTCGTGTCGGGCTTGAGCGCGTTGATGAGCTCCCCCGCCTTGTTGGCCTCAAGCCAGTTCAGGTTGATTCCCCCGACACCCTCGACCGCGTCATCGATTTCCTCGGTCGGAACGCGGATGATCTTGTGCGACTTCACCGTGTCAATGACCATTTGGAATAGGCGCTCGCGCTGCTTGGGAGTCAGCAGCTTGGAGTCCTTCACGCCCATTTTTTGCAGGACTATTTCCTGGCCTTCGTCAATGACGACGCCCGCGATGTACAAGGGGCCGATGATGGGTCCCCTGCCGGCCTCGTCAATGCCGCAAATGGTTGGCATACGTTCGCTCGAAGAAGCTTCGTTTTTATACCTTTGCTTAATTAGTTTAAATATGGAAAATTATAAAAGGCTGGGCAACACTTTTATATAGCAACATTCGTCGTTTTCCACACGCTGATGTCTGAAGACAACGACTTCAAAGGAGGGGATGCCGCGAGCAACCCTGAGGGCACTCCCAACGTAGCTTCCGCTGCAACTGACACGGTGCAAAGAAGCGAAAACGAACTTCCCAAAAATAGTGTAGGGGAGACAGATAACGTGGAGGAGGGCAGCACGTCCCCCGCAGAGAGCTCCCCCGGGGCTGTTGAAGTTGCAACGTCAAACGAACAGTCCGCGCAAGTCAGCCAAGTTCTTCAATCACCATCCACCACCGGCATCACGCGCATCACCAAGCTCATCCTGGAAGGATTCAAGAGCTTCGGCAAGAGAACCGAGCTCGTGTTCGACAAGGACTTCAACGTCGTCATCGGTCCGAACGGCTCGGGCAAGTCCAACATCCTCGACGCGCTGTGCTTCGTTCTTGGAAAGACCTCCGCGAAATCGATGCGCGCCGAAAAGACCAGCAACCTGATCTACAACGGCGGCAAGACAAAAAACCCTGCGAAACAGGCAGAAGTCAGCATCGTCTTCGACAACAGCAAGAAAATCTTCCCCACGCCGGAAGAGGAAGTCAAGGTCTCGCGCATCGTCAAGGCGGACGGCCAGAGCAAGTACAAAATCAACGGCAAGATGCGCACGCGCCAGGAAATCCTCGACCTCCTCAACATCGCGAAAATCGACCCGGACGGCTACAACATCATCCTCCAGGGAGACATCGTCCACTTCTGTGAAATGCCCTCAGTCGAGCGCCGAAAAATAGTCGAGGAAATCGCAGGCATCGGCATCTACGAGGACAAGAAAAACCAGGCGCTGAACGACCTCGCGAAAGTCGAGGAAAACCTCGGCCAGGTCGGCATCATCCTCAAGGAACGCGAATCCTACCTCAAGGACCTCAAGAAGGACCGCGACCAGGCAATGAAGTTCAAGGAGCTCAACGACCGGCTGCGCCAGAACAAGGCGACGGTGCTCAAGCGCCATCTCGACAAGAAAGGCGAGGACGTCTCGCACATCGTCGAAAAGGTCACGGGCTACCGCACGAAATTCGACAAACTGCAAGGACAGGTGCGCGCGACGCGCGAAAGCATCCAGGCCAAGCGCAACGAAATCTCCCAAATCGACCAGGAAGTCCAGCAAAAGGGCGAGCTGGAACAGGTCTCGATGCAAAAGGAAGTCGAGCAGCTCCGCGTCGACATCGCTACGCAGAAGACCAAGCTCGGCGGCATCCACACCGAGCTCGGCCGCATCGCACAGCGCAAGGAACAGCTCTCAAAATCACTCGAGGAACTCGACCAGAAGGTCAAGGACGCAAAAACGCAGAAAGAAGACCTTGAAGGACGCAAGGACTCGCTCACCAAGGAACTCGCGTCCCACGAGAAGAAACTCGCGGACTTCAAGAAGAAGCACCAGCTCGGCGAACAGAACACCATTGACCAGGACATGGTCACGCTCGACCAACAGGCCGAGGAAAAGCAGAAGAGGCTCTCGTCATTGCGTGAGGAACAGCAGAACCTCCTGCGCGAAAAGGACAAGATAGAATTCCAACTCCAAACGATCGACCAGCAAATCGAGAAAGTCCACGACCTCGAGAAGGAACACGCCAACGAAATCAAGGCCTTGAAGCAGAAGAAGGACGAGTTCAAGAAAGCCGTCCTCGAGCTCAACCAGCTGCTCAACACCGACTCACGGATGGCCGCCGAGCTTGCGCAAGGCAAGCAGCGGCTCCTGAAGCTCTCCGAGGAGATGGCGCGACTTGAAGTCCGCAACGCCAGCGTCCAGGAGGCCGTCGCGGGAAACATGGCCGTCAAGAAGGTGCTCGAGAACCGGCAGCAGCTCGGCGACATCTACGGCACCGTGGCCGAGCTCGGCAACACGAGCAAGGACTACAGCTTCGCACTCGAGGTGGCCGCCGCGAACAGGATCAACAGCATCGTCGTGGAAGACGACAAGGTTGCCGCGAAGTGCATCAAGTACCTGAAGGACAACCGGTTCGGCACCGCGACGTTCCTCCCCTTGAACAAAATCAAGGGCAACCCCGTGCGCGCCGAGAACAAGGAGCTCACGAAGGAAAGCGGCGTCATCGGCTTCGCCATCGACCTCATCAAGTTCGAGCCCCGCTTCAAGGAAGTCTTCTCCTACGTCTTCGGCAACACGCTCGTCGTCAAGAGCATCGACGTGGCGCGCAAGATAGGCATCGGCAAAATCAAGATGGTCACGCTCGACGGCGACTCCGCGGACGTCTCGGGAGCGATGGTCGGCGGCTACCACGCCAAGAAGCAAGGCGCGTTCAAGGAGCAGGAACTGTCCGACAGCCTCGAGGAAATCCAGGAACAGGTCGCGAAACTCCAGAACTCCGTCGGCAAGCTCCAGAAGGACAAGACCGAGAACGAGGAGAAAATCTACAAGCTCCGCGAGTTCAAGGCCAACATCGAGGGCGACATCATCAAGACCGAGAAGTCATTGCACCTCGACACGTCAGACCTGGAAGCAAGCAAGAGCTACAAGGACGAGCTCAAGAAGCAGCTCGCCGACGCAAGCAAGAAGCTTGATACAATCACCGACACGATTTCCGAAGCGACCTCCGAGCTGGCACAGCTCAAAATCAAGAAGCAGCAGCTCCACGACAAGATTGCGGAACTCAGGAAGCCCACGGTCATCGCGGAACTGAACGCCTACGAGGAGCACCGGAAGAAGCTCAATGACCAGGTGATTCTCGTCACCACCGACCTGAAGAGCATCGAGGCGCAGCTCTCCGAAATCCTCGTCCGCGACCAGGAAAACACGCGCAAGATCCTCAAGGACCTTGAAAAGGAAACCGAACAGCAGAAGCTCGAGGCCAAGACGCTCGACACCCTCACCAAGGAGCAGGAAAAGTCGCTCAAGCAGAAGGAAAAGGCGCAGGCCGAGTTCCAGAGCAAGTTCAAGGACCTGTTCACCAAGCGCAACAAGCTCTCGGACGAGATCACGACGCTGGAGAACAAGGCATTCACCGTCGAGGAAAGCAGCCGCCGCGAAGAGCTGCAGATGAACACGCTCAGCATCGAGGAAGCCCGCCTGAAGGCGGAACAGGCAGCGTTGAACGCGGAGTTCGCACAGTACGACGGTGTCGAGCTCACGGACAAGCCGGACGACGTGCTCCAGAAGGAGATCAAGGAATGCGAGAAGATGCGCGAGAACATCGGCTCGGTGAACATGCGCGCGCTGGAGATTTATGAAACCGTCGAGAAGGAATACAACACGCTCACGCAGAAGAAGGACGTCCTTGTCAAGGAGAAGGAGGACGTCGTCAACCTGATGAACGAAATCGAGGGCAGGAAACGCGAATTGTTCCTGCAGACGCTCGCGGTCGTAAAGGAGAACTTCATCACCATCTTCAATGCACTGTCAACCAAGGGCGAGGCCGATTTGGAGCTCGAGACTCCCGAGAACCCCTTCGAGGGCGGGCTGAACATCCGCGTCAGGCTGGCGGGCAGCAAGTTCCTCGATATCAGGTCGCTGTCCGGCGGCGAGAAGACGATGACCGCCTTGGCGTTCATCTTCGCCATCCAGGAACACGCTCCCGCGTCCTTCTACATCCTTGACGAAGTCGACGCTGCGCTGGACAAGCACAACTCAGAGAAGCTCTCCAAGCTCATCCGGCAGTACTGCGACCGCGCTCAATACATCGTCATCTCGCACAACGACAACGTCATCGGGCAGGCGTCCACGATGTACGGCGTCTCGATGGGCGACCACGGCGTGTCAAACGTGGTTAGCCTGAAGATATGAAGCGCGCGGTGATTGTGCACGGCTGGGACGGCGGCCCTTCTTTTGATTTCTATCCCTGGCTCAAACGAGCACTGGAAAAGAAAGGATTCAAGGTCAGCGTGCCAAAAATGCCCGCGCCGGCGAAGCTTGCCGCGTGGATTTCTGCCCTGGACAATGCCGTAGGTACACCCGACCGGGAAACATTTCTCGTAGGGCACAGCCTTGGCTGCATCACCATCGTGCGCTATCTGGAAAAGACTCACTCGGAGGTCGGCGGCTGCGTCCTCGTCGCAGGATTCAAGGACGGCATCGGCGTGGCTGCGCTGGAAGAATTCACTGAAACGCCAATTCCGAAACTCAAGGGCAAATTCATCTGCATCCATTCCGACAATGACGATATCGTCCCACGCAAGAACAGCGAGGCGCTCGCAAGAGCACTGGGCGCAAAAGTCCTGCTGGACAAGGGCAAGGGGCATTTCAGCACGGATGACGGCGTTACTGAACTGCCGAGCGCGCTACAGGCGGTTCTCGACCTCGCAACATAAGCTTTATAAATCCCCTAAACCGTAAAAACCACAGGGTGTTCTGAGATACTATGGACAAGCTCAAGATACTAGCAGTAGGCGACGTGCACGCCGACAAGGCGTTCATCAGAAGCCTCGCTGACACTGCGGAGAAGGAATCTGTCGACCTGGTCGTTCTCGCAGGCGACTTGACCTACGGCGACCAGGCCACGGATGGCATCATCGGGCCGTTCCTCGCGAAAGGCAAGCGCGTGCTGCTCGTCCACGGCAACCACGAGACTCCCGCGACGGCAGACTTCCTCGCGAAGCTTTACGACGCAACGAACCTGCACGGCTACAGCGTGGAAATCAACGGCGTCGGCATCTTCGGGGCAGGCGGAGCTGCAATCGGCCCAAACCCCACCAGCCCCCGCGACATCTATGAGCACCTCCACCAGGGTCACGAGCGCGTGAAGGACACGAAACGCAAGCTGATGGTAGTGCACGAGCACCCGAGCGACTCGCATATGGAAATGGGCGGGATGTTCCCTGGCAGTTGGGCCGTACGCAAGGCCGTGGAGAAGTTCCAGCCCGACATTGTCGTGTGCGGACACATCCACGAGGCCGGCGGCATCGAGGAAAAAATCGGCAGGAGCCGCGTCATCAACGTCGCGCGCAAGCCGAGAATTCTTGAAATCTAAAGCCTACGGGCATACACGAGAGCGCCGTACAGCGCAAGGTCTTCGTTCATCACCACAACGACAGGAATGCGCTCAAGCAGCCGCTTCATCCGATTGTCGAGGAAAATACGCATGAACCGAGGATTCTTCAGCGCCGGAAGCAGGTGCGGAACGATGCCGCCCGTAAGATAGACTCCGCCCAGCGCTTTTGCGGTGAGCGCAACACGCTGCGCTTCCGCCGCAATGATGTCAACGAACAAGTCCAGCGTGCCGATGCTCAGCGGGTCTGCCTTGTGCAGCGCCGCCTCCGTGATGGCAGGCGAGCCGTGCTTGCGGATTGCCTCGCGGACAGCATCATTCTGCTCCGCGAACTGCGCGTGCTTCAGGAAGTCGTAAATACGGTGCATTCCCCTGCCGGACAGCAACGCCTCGACGCTCGTATCGCCCGCCGTTGCGGCAAGGAACTTTTTCAGCTCCCACTGCAAGGCAGTACGCGGCGCGAAGTCGGCGTGGCCACCTTCCGTCGCAAGCGTGTCATAATGGCCGTTGTTCCAATGGATGATGGCTTCGCCCAAGCCCGTGCCGGGAGCGACAAGCGCCTTTGTTGCAGGATGGTGCGCCGGATGCGCCTTGGAAAGCACCTGCACATCCTTCGGCAGCGTGTGCGACAATCCGTGCGCGGCCGCTTCCACATCATTCAGCAATGCGACCGGGCATCTGAGCGTGCGCGCAAGCTTCCTGCCGTCAATCGTCCAGTCCAGATTTGTCGTGCGTACCGTGCCGCTGATGACCGGGCCTGCGACGCCGAAGCACGCGGACCTGAAAGGGCCGGCGTTCTTTTTCACGAAATCACGAAGCACCGCCTCAAACGTGCGATAATGCTTGCTGATGTAGACAGAATGGGCAACAGGGCCAAGGTGGTCGTCATACACTGCCAGGCGCGTCTTCGTGCCCCCGACGTCGCCCGCGAGAACGAGTGCCATATCAGTACTTCTTCAGCAGGTCCGCGACGCTCGCGCCGAGGCAGCACGGGAGCGCAAGCGCGATGATGACGTTGCGCAAGTGCTCGCTGTTCGCGACCAGATTGTTGATGCCGTAGAGGTAGACGAGGAAGGCCGAAACGACAAAACCGATAATGGCATAGGCCGCAATGCGCTTCGCCCAGAACTGACCGAGATGCCGGCTCTGCTTGTCCTTGATGCGTGCGTACCCGATGTAATAAATTTCCGCAGTCAGGATAACGAAAATGGCAAGGACGATGAGCAACAAGTGGTCTTCGGTAAGTCCCGCGGTCACTTCCAGCAGCAGTCCCTTCAATGCGAACGTCAAGCCAAAAATGAGCGCGCCGAATGTCGCGCCCACGACGTGCTTCATGCTGAAATGGTCGGGAACGCGCTCGACAATCTCACGGATGACCTTGATGTCATCTGCCATTTGCTTGTTCGCGGGTTTCGCCATTTCAGTAGACTTCAATGCCGATGTCGGGATCGGGTTTCTTGGGATTGCCCCAAATGTCAACGGCCTGCGGCTGGGACGGCGCGGCAGGAGGCGTTTCAGGAACAACGGGAGCAGCCGGCGCCTCCGCGGGAGCTGCTGGGTCACCGAACATCCCCGCGAACGGGTTGGCGGCCGGAACGTCGAACGTGGCTGACGCGGAAGAACTCGCGCTTTGTTCCCCGACGACGTGCTTCAGAAGCTCGATGACTTTCCTGATATGCTCATGCGAATCCTTGGATGTGTCGATCTTGATTTCCATAACGCCTCTTTTCAAGCCGATGCGAGCGAAGCTGGTTTAAAAGCTTTTGCCGGACACAAGTTTTTTAAAAGCGCCCCTGTGCAGGAAGCATATTCGAGCCCGTGGTCTAGCGGTATGACGGCTCATTCACACTGAGCAGGTCGCCAGTTCGAATCTGGCCGGGCTCATCCAAATCACAAGCTAAATAACTCGTCACTACCCTGAGGCGCGTATGTCAAAGGAAGAAAACAAGACCCAGCCCCTTTTCGCATTGGGCATCCGCCCGCAGCTCAACGCCGACGGCACCGTGGCAGGCTACCAGGTGCAGAGCCAGAGCATGGGGCTTCCGGACGAGATTGTCATCACGATTGTCGAGAACTGGCTGCGCATGGTGAAGGAGAACTACCACAAGAAGTTCACCGGGCAGCAACCCGGACAGCAGTAGATTTATAAAGCCCCTTCAGGAAATTCGGAACGGCGAAAGCCACCCTCGGGGCTGTGGTCTAACTTGGCTATGACTCAAGGTTCGGGACCTTGTAGTCCCGGTTCGAATCCGGGCAGCCTCATCGCATGAAACCCAGTGACTGGATTTCCAGGCGCTATCTTGAGCCGCGAGCGCTCGCAGCACTTCGCAGGACGTACGCTGCCAACAAGCCCTTCGCGCACCTGCGCATCAAGGACTTCTTCATCCCGCGCAAGCTGGAAGCTGTGCGCAACGCACTGCTGAAGGAGAAGTTCGTCGCGGCCGAAGCGGACCTGTTCACGTTCTGGCAGACGAACGACCTCGCGCACACCAAGAACGCCACGCTCCGGGCTTTCCGCGCCTTCCTCAACTCCCGGGAGTTCCTCACGCTTCTGTCATACATCACCGGAGAGAACCTTTCCAAGGAACTGGACATCTCAGGATTCATCTACAGCGACACCGACCATTTGCTTCCGCACGACGACAAGCTTGAGGGCAGGAAAATCGCGTTTGTCGTGCAGCTCACCAAGAACTGGGCTGCCAAGGACGGAGGCCAGCTCGACCTGTTCAAGGACAACAAGATTGCAAAATCCTACGTTCCCACGTGGAACTCGTTCGACATCTTCACGGTCAAGCCCGGCACGACCATGCACCAGGTGCGCGAGGTCGTCACGGACAAGAAGCGCGTGACACTCGCGGGATGGTTCCATGGATAAGCTTGCAGACTGGATCAACCCGCTGTATCTCGACCGCGGCGTGGTCGATGAGCTGCGGCTGCGCTTCCTGAAGGAAAAGCAAATCCTGCTCCAGGATTTCCTGCGCAAGGACGCATACCTGAAAGCCCTGAAGCTTGCGAACGCGGCAGCGTTCAAGCGCGAGCGCATCCCCGACCAGATGTCGTGCGGCTTCGCGATGAGCCAGGACGCGCTCCTCAGATTCCTTTCTTCAGAACTGTTCTCGCGCTATGTTGAGCTCATCACGGGCATCCGCAGCGGGAAAAATGCATTCTACATCGAATTCGCGGCGGGCGACTACACGATCATCAAGGATTTGCCGCAGTCGTGGAAGCTCGCCACGCACCTGTTCATCACGCCGTGGAACGATGATTGGGGCGGGCGCCTCGTGTTCCGTGACGCGAACGGCAGCAACACCTTTGCGGCGCCGCTGGCGAACGCGCTGCTGCTCACGAAGAACCGCACGGGGATGCGCGGCTATGTCGAATACGTCAACCACCACGCGCGCGGCCGGAGCATCACCGCGAACGTCTAGGAAGATTTTTAAGCATCACGCCGGCGCGAAAAACACATGTATTACGATTACGTCAATCCGCACAACATCCTCGAGCATTTGCAGCGGCAAAGCGCAAAATTGCTCCACATCACCGAGCCGGATGCCAGCTGGGACAAGCGAAAATCAACCTATGAAATCCGGGACGCCGCCGAACGCTACGCGCACATCGCCATCACCCGGTCGCTCGATTACCTCAATGACGGGCTGGAGGAACGGCTGACCGCGGATTTCTTCAGCGCGCCAAAATGGCGGGTTGAAATCACGGCAAGCAAGACCGACACCGGACTGCTTGTCATACGCAAGGATTACCGGCACGGACTATTTGGCACCAAGAAACCGATGCCGCGCTTCGAGCTGTACCCGACGGAAATCTTTCTCAAGCACGGCCTCTTCTTCGACGAAGCCTAGCCGAAGAGGTTCTGGTAGTTCAGCCAGACGTTGTTCGCGACGTCTTCCGGCGTGAAATTCTTCTGCTTCGCGATGAACCTGATGCTCTCAAGAACGTTCTTGGGCTCGTTCCGTTCGCCCGCGACCGGGCCCAGCCACGGGCTGTCCGTCTCGGTGAGCAATTGGTTGATGTTGAAGACGTCGACAATCATCCGGTAGTGCTCCAGCCTCAGGCAGACCGGAGGGACGCTCGTGTAAAAGCCGAGGTCAGCGGCCTTTTTCGCAACGCTCTTGCGCGCGCCGAAGCTGTGCAGGTCGACCTTCTTCACGTTGCTGGATTCCAGCATCTCGACGACTTCCTTTTCCGCGCCGCGCGTGTGCACGATGAGCGGTTTCCTGATTCTCTCGGAGAGCTCGATGATTTTCTGGAAGTTTTCCTTTTGCTTCTGCTGGAGCGCGGGCTCCTTGACGATTTTGAAATCCAAGCCTACCTCGCCGATGCCGATGATTTTTTCCTTTTGCGACCTGATGAAGTCAAGCTCCTTGTCCAAATCAATGGGCCTGATGGGGCGCGTCAGCCCGGATTCCCCTTCAAGGTCCAGCCCGAGCGCGTCAATCGGGTACGCTCCAAGCGCGGGCTTGATGATTGGGTCGATCTTTGCCAGCTCGAGAACTTCGCGGTTGGTCGGCTCGTTCACGCCATTCACGATGATCGCCTTGACACCGGCTGCTTTCGCGCGTTCGAGCACGGCGTGCAGATCATTCTTGAAGAGCTCGTGCGTGAGGTGCGCGTGGACGTCTACGAGGAACATGACGAGAACGGGAGCGGGAGCGTATTAAAGCTTTTTGCCAAGCAGTTTCCTGAAGCGTTCCGCGAGCGCTTCCCTGCTGTACGGACCTTCATAGCGGCCTGCGATTTTGCCTTGCTGGAAGACGAGCAGGACGGGAACCGCGTTAATTCCGTACAGTTCTGCGAAAGATGGGTTTTCCACGACGTTGACCTGGTAGAACCCAACTTTGCCATCGAGCGCGTCTTCAATCGCGGAAAGCTCAGGAAGAAACGTCTTGCACGGGCGGGACTGGTAATCCGTGAATGCAATTGCGACCCAACCCCTGCATTCGCCAAGCGTGTTCTCAAGAGCCGTGTCACCCACCAATCGCATGCGGGCAGGAATGCAAGGAGACTTTAAAAAGAGATACCTTCCCTCGTGCATACAGGCTCCTGTAGTTCAACCTGGATAGAATAGGGCCCTCCGGAGGCTCTGATCGGGGTTCAAATCCCCGCAGGGGCGTTCTATTGCGCAGCCGCCTCGTCGTGCAGCACTTCCCTGATGGGCAGGGTCCTGCGTTCCTTCACCGTCAGCAAGACAAGGAAGGACGCGACGAAGAACAGCACGAGCGAAAGGACCGCCATCCGCTGGTTGGCCGTCACGGCCGAAATCGCGCCGAATACGAGCGGCCCGATGGTCGCCGCGACTTTCGACGCGAGCCCGTTGAAGCCGAACAGCTCCGCGGAGTTCTCAATCGGAACAAGATGGCTAAGGAAGGCCCTTCCGACGGCCTGCGTCGTCCCCAACACCAAGCCGCCAATGACCGCGAGCACGTAGAACATCCACGGGGCGGTGATGTACGCCATCCAGACCGTCGCGACGACCCAGCCAACGATGCTGGCGAGCAGCACCTTCTTGTGGCCGATCTTGTCGGCGAGGTGCCCCGCGTATATCGTCGCCGGCAAACCCACGGCGTGGATGATGAGGAACAGGATGAGCACGTCATTCAAGGACAGCCCGAGCGTCCGGACGGCGAAAATGCCCGTGAACGAGATGAGCGTGAACAGGCCGTTCGTCACGAGATAATACCCTATGAGGAACTTGAAGATGTTCGCGTAATGCTTGACGTGCTTGAGCGTGTGCAGCGCGCGGTGGAACCCGTGGCCGATGAGGAACGGGATTCTCGCGCGCAGCTTGTCGCCCTTTTCGTGCAGGTTCAGGAAGGCTGGCATCGCGAACACCAGGAAGAACAGCGCGGTCAACGGGAACGTGAGCATGAAGAGCGATTCCCTGCCAGGATAATCGCCGCGATACAGCGGCGCGAGCAGCACGGCAGCCGTGATTCCGCCCAGGTAGCCGAGGCCCCATCCCAGTCCTGAGATTCTTCCCGCGTACTGCGAGCCGACAATCAGCACCAGGAACGAGTCATACAGCACGAGCGCGAGCTCATACGCGAAGTTCGTGATGATGAAAAGGATGATTGCCAATGCCACGGTTCCCGGCCCGGTAAAGTACAGGGACGCCGTGCCGGCGATGGCGACGAGGCTGAAGAAGACGAACAAGGGCTTCCGCTTCCTGGCGTAGTCGGCGATGGCCCCAATTGCCGGAGCCGCGAGCGCGCCCAGCAGCAGACCTGTCGATAATGCAAACCCCCACATCAGGTCGGCGTACCTGCTTCCTTCCATGATGTGTTTCGTGAAAAAGACCGAAAACACCAATGAGATGACAAGGATCGAGTATGCCGAGTTCGCGAAGTCGAACAGGGCCCAGGATACCACCTCTTTCGTCAAAAGCTGCTTCAGCTTCACAAGGGGTTTGTCGCGTTTGGCTTTAAAAGAGTTCCTTCCGACTTGGAAGTTACGACGGTCCCGCACGCCACACTCCTGTTCGCTCCCGCCCCAAGCAGTTTTTTCCATTGCGTTATCGGATTCAGAAGGAACGAACGCAAAAATGGCCCCAGTGCAGAACGTGTTGGGTGCACATGCCGAGATTTTCGCCGCCTACTTCTGCAGCGCGGCGACCATCAGCGGGAACAGGATCGTCGCGTCGCCGACAACCTTGACGTGCTCGGCCTTGGCGGCAATCTTGCCCCACGAGACCGCTTCTTCAGGCTCGGCGCCCGAGTCAGAGCCGTCGTACTCCATCGCGGTGTTGACGTAGACCGCGTATTTCAAACCCTCGCGCATCATGTTCGCGTTGCAGATTTGGTGCTTTACCAATCCAGCTCCGAGAATGATTGCGCCGGTCTCTTTCGCGTCGATGGCGAGGCTGTTCAGCCGGAACGTGTCTTCCATCACGTCGAGCTTGAGGTCGCGGTTGTTGTACTTGAAGAAGAACATGATGTCGCCGATGCTGCCGTCCGTGAGCGCAGGGCAGAACACCGGAATGCCATGTTTGGCGGCCCAGTAATAGATACTGTCCTTGCTGTTGATTCTTTCGCCAAGGAGTTTGATGATTTCCGACGGGGCGTGGATTTTCCCGGACGCCTTCTGCTCCGCGTACAGTTCCTTCAGGATAGGCGTGAGGAAGTCCTCGAAGTCGCAGTAGCGGTCATTGGGAACGAAGATGTTGCCGATGCGGTTGATGCCGGCCTCGCGAAGAGGCGCTCCTTTCGCGCGGAAGTCCCCCAGCACGAAAGGCTTGAGGCACTTAATGATGTCCTCCTCGATGCCGCCCGCCGTGGTGACGATGACGTCGACCATCTTGTTCTTGACCAAATGCAGAATTGACTCTCTGACGCCTGAAGAAACCATGTTGGACGTGTAGCCGAGGAACAGCTTGAGGCCGTTTTTTCTCGAGGACTGCATTTTCCGGATGATTTCAACGGCGCGCGCGAAGTTCGTAGCCTGGAATCCCGTGGAGCCGTACGCCTGCACGAACTTCTGCAGGTCAAACCCTTTCGAGAAGTCGTAGCCCTTGACGATGAGTTCGTCCTTGGGCTCCTTGGACTTCTTGAAAATGGATTCTTTTGCTTTCTGGAGCTTGTCCTTGCCGACCATAGTGCCAACTTTCCGTCGGGGTGTTTATAAAGGTTCTGTTGGATAGTGGAGAGGATAAATGCTTTTAAGGGAGCACGGCACGCGAAAAACGGGGTAACGATGCCAAACGGAAGCGACACGCTGATGCGCTGCATCCACCAGCTTGCTGCCAAGGAACAGCGCGCCGTCAACCTTTTCGTCGCGAACCAAAAGGCATACTTCATCGCGCCCAACGCGATCGGCTGCATGCAGACCGAATTCTCTGCGTGGGATTTCTGCAAGAACAACCGGACGTGGCTGGGCCATTTCGGCGAAGGCGCGTCGCAGTTCGCGCCAAAGGCGGAATGCCGCACGCTCGCCAAAGAGCTGGCACGGATTCCTGACCCGGACACCCACGCACTGTACGATGCACTGCTTCCCTATCGCGAAAGCACCACCCCACAAACCATCGTCGCGCTCATCGACAAGCACGGCTATGAAGCGCCCAAGGTCAACGCGCTCTGGAGCGTTCCCGCAAACATCCTGTTCGATGCGCTGAAAAAAGATGAGAAAACGCTTCCGCCTCACCTCTGGGAATACACGCTCAAAACCAAGTACTGGCAGCTCACGTTCCCGGGCAGGGAAGGAATTATCGTGGAACGCAGACGCCAAATCCATCGCGGCGAGACGCTCGACAGCCTGCCCTACAAATGGGACAAGGACCATTCCGGAGACACGTCCATCGAGGAACAGCTGACAAGCATCATGCTCTACAAGACGGACATCGAGCAGGTTCAACAGGCATACCGCGCAGTTACGGCTGGTCCTGACGCTACCCTGAAGTAAAGAAAGATTTATAAAGAGGAATTAGCCCGAAAAACACACCAATATGGAGGAGTGAAGACATGCCCATCATCGCATTCAATTTTACAAAAATCAACGCCGAGCGCTCGGAAACGAAGACCGGCCAAGTCACCATCAAGAACAGCGTGAACATCAAGGACGCCCAAAAGACCAAGATTGCCATCGGCACCACGAGCCAGGACGTGCTGCGCGTGCTCTTCGAGTACACCAGCGCCTACGAGCCCAGCCGCGGCAAAATCACCCTGGAGGGCGAAGTACTTCACGTTGACAAGGCAGATAAGATTGACGCCGCACTGAAGTCCTGGCAGAAAGACAAGAAGCTGCCCAAGGACGAGACGCGCGCGGTCATCAACCACATCCTCAGCAAGTCAAATGTTGAGGCAATCCTGCTGAGCCGTGAGCTCAACCTGCCTTCACCCATTGAGCTGCCCCGCATCGCAGCCAAGTAAAGGCATTCTCCGGCTCTCAAGCTTATGGCCGAACCTGCAAAGGACATCCGATTGAAGGTAACTGAAGCCATCCAGGACGACGTCAACAAGGGCATCGTCAGGATTGATTCAGGCTTCATGCACCGGATAGATGTACGGCCGGGCGACATCATCGAAATCGAGGGCAACCGCAAGACCGTCGCGCTCGTCGACCGCGCCTATCCTTCTGACATCGGGCTTGACTTCATCAGGATGGACAACCTCGCGCGCAAGAACGCGCGCACGTCCATCGGCGAGCAGGTCGCGGTCCGCAAGGCAGAAGTGAAGGAAGCCAAGAAAGTCGTCATCGCTCCTGCGAAGGAGGGCATCGTCGTCAAGGCCAGCCCCAGCATCTTCAAGCAGGGGCTTCTCGGGCGCGCGGTCGTGAAGGGCGACATCATCTCGCTCGGCGGCACGCGGCGCAGAAGGAACGCGATGACCGGCAGCCCGTTCTTTGACGAAGTTTTCCCATTGCTCGACGAAGCCAGCATGATGGGCTTCGGATTCTCAGACCTGCGGTTCATGGTCGTGGAAACGAACCCGAAACAGGCAGTCATCATCACGGACGCGACTGAAATCCAGCTCAACCCTGAAGCTGTTGAAATCAAGGAAGAGACCGTCCCCGACATCGCGTACGAGGACATCGGCGGCCTCGAGGAAGAAATCAAGAAAGTCCGTGAAATGGTCGAGCTGCCGTTGAGACACCCCGAAATTTTCGAACGATTGGGGATTGAGCCGCCCAAAGGAGTCCTGCTGCACGGCCCGCCCGGAACGGGCAAGACCCTGATGGCAAAGGCCGTGGCGAACGAGACCAACTCGCACTTCGTTTTGATTAACGGCCCTGAAATCATGAGCAAATATTACGGCCAGTCCGAGGAAAACCTGCGAAAGAAGTTCGAGGAAGCAGAAAAGAACGCACCTTCCATCATTTTCATCGACGAAATCGACGCCATCGCCTCAAAGCGCGAAGAGACGCGCGGCGAAGTTGAAAGACGAGTCGTCGCGCAGATGCTCGCGCTTATGGACGGCCTGAAGAGCCGCGGCAAGGTCGTCGTCATCGCGGCCACGAACGTTCCCAATATCCTCGACCCGGCACTCCGAAGACCGGGACGTTTCGACCGCGAAATCGAAATCGGCGTGCCCAACAAGGACGGCCGGCTGAACATCATGAAAATCCACACGCGCAACATGCCGTTGGCGAAAGACGTGAACCTCAAGGAAATAGCGACCATCACGCACGGATTCGTCGGAGCGGACCTCGCGTCGCTCGCGAAGGAATCCGCAATGATCGTGCTCAGGCGCGTGCTGCCCGACCTCAAGTACGAGGCCGAGGAACAGATTCCCAAGGAAGTGCTCGAGAAACTCCAGATCACCAAGAAGGACTTCAAGGAAGCGCTCAAGGTCGTACGGCCGTCCGCGCTGCGCGAAGTCCTCGTCGAAGTCCCCAACATCAAGTGGGAGGACGTCGGCGGCCTGAAGAATGTCAAGCAGGAATTGCTCGAGGCTGTCGAATGGCCGCTCAAGCACCCTGAAGCGTTCAGGCGCCTCGGCGTCAAGCCTCCGAAGGGCATCCTGCTCTACGGCCCGCCTGGAACGGGCAAGACGATGCTCGCGAAGGCCGTCGCAACCGAGAGCGAGGCGAACTTCATCTCAGTCAAGGGTCCCGAGCTTTTGAGCAAGTGGGTCGGTGAAAGCGAGAAGGCCGTGCGCGAAATCTTCAAGAAAGCGCGGCAGGCGGCTCCCGCGATTATCTTCTTCGACGAGCTCGACTCATTGGCACCGCGCCGCAGCAGCTCCAACGACAGCAACGTCACCGAACGCGTCGTCAACCAGCTGCTGACCGAGATTGACGGGCTGGAAGCGCTGCACGACATCGTCATCGTCGGCGCCACGAACAGGCCGGACATTATCGACACGGCGCTGCTGCGCCCTGGCCGCTTCGACAGAATCATCTTGACTCCCGCGCCCGACCGCGCGCAGAGAATGGAAATCTTCAAGATCCACACCAAGAACATGCCCCTCACAAAAGACGTCAAGCTGGAAGAGCTCGCTGAGAGAACCGAAGGCTATGTCGGAGCGGACATCGAAAGCGTCTGCCGCGAAGCCGCGATTCTCGCATTGCGCGAAAACATGAGCGCGAAGGAAATCGCCAAGGAAAACTTCGAGGCCGCATTGAAGAAGGTCCGCCCGAGCGTCACCAAGGACATCGAGAAGGTCTACCGCGACCTCCAGGACCAGTTCACCCAGGCCCGCGCGAAGGAAATGCAGGAAGAGAAGCCGGTTTACTTCGGATAGTTCTCCGCACGTTGCCCCGTCCCATGCAGTTTTTTCGTAGTGTTCTCTGCGACTTTTAACGCAAGAACGACAAACGTCTCGGGGTAGCGCGTGCGGGGTGCAAATGCGGAGATCTTCTTTAGCGGAGAACCTTTTAGCGGGACGCAAAGCATAAAAACCACCCTCGACGCGGCAGGCATATGCCCAAGAAAGTCCGCGCATCGCACATTTTGGTTAAAACTGAACAGGAAGCCAACGGCATCTTGTTTGACCTGAAGCGCGGCGCTTCCTTCGAGGAAACCGCGAAAGCCAAGTCGATTTGCCCCTCCGCGAAGAAAGGCGGCGACCTCGGATGGTTCGGCAAGGGCATGATGGTGAAGGAGTTCGAGGACGAAGCGTTCAGGCTTCCCATCAACGAGCTTTCCAAGCCCATCAAGACCCGCTTCGGCTACCACATCATCAAGGTTACCGAGACCCAGTAGACAACACCTTTTTAAACTCGCCTTGAGTCGAGCCCATAATGCGCAATGACCCTGGAAAGCTATCTGAGCACGTAAAAAAAGATTTTAGACTTTCTTTCAAAGCGCTTGGAAAATTTCTTGCAGTTGTTGTGATTGTACTTGGACTGGCTACTGGAATCCAACAAATTAGCGGCTGGACTTATCCCGAAGTAGGACTGCTTTTAGTAATCATGGCGGCATATTTTGTTCTTATCATTCTTTTTTCCTCATTATCATCCTGGGCATCACTGAAGATTACGAACAAATTGAAAGATTTGATTCACTTTTACAAAAATGCAAAAAATATGCCGCTGAAAATCGCAGACTTCGGAAAAAAGTCACTGAGCTCCAACAGTATAAAAGTAAGCTACAAGAAATTTCTCGGCAGGTCTACAAAATTGTGCGTGGCCATGAACCTAGTCCTCAAGACTTGAAACTCTTAATGCAAGGAATGTCCCGGAAAAAATAAAATTTCTGCAAACCTTAATAAACTGCCCTTCTCAAGGTTTTCCCATGGCAAAAGCAGGCGACAAGGTCAGCATCGTCACGAATGAGGAGCAGGTCCACGGAGTTCTCCTTCCCGAAGAAAAGGACTTCCTGGTTGTCAAGCTTGACTCGGGCTACAACATCGGCATTGACAAGCGCCGCGTGAAGGAAATCAAGGTCGTGGCAGAACACCACGCCAAGCCCGAGACGCAGAAGCACGCCGCCCAAAAGCAAGGGCTGCCCAAAATCACGCTCCTCCATACCGGCGGCACCATCGCAAGCAAGGTTGATTACGAAACCGGAGCGGTCACGAGCAGGTTCACGCCCGAAGAAATCCTTGCGCTCTTCCCCGAGCTCAAGGACGTCGCGAACATCGACTCACGACTCGTGCGCAACATGGCCTCGGATGACATGCGCTTCGCGCATTACAACATTCTCGCACGGGAAGTCAAGAAGGAAGTCGCCAAAGGCGTCCAGGGCGTCATCATCACGCACGGAACGGACACGATGCACTACACGTCAGCCGCATTGTCATTCGCGCTCCGCAACCTGCCCATCCCCGTCATCCTCGTCGGAGCGCAACGCTCCTCTGACAGGGGAAGCTCGGACGCGGGAATGAACCTCATCGCGGCCGCGACCTTCATCGCGCAATCGGACTATGCGGGCGTGGGCGTCTGCATGCACGAGACGATGAACGACAGCACGTGCGTCATCCTGCCCGGCACCAAGTGTAGGAAGATGCATTCCTCGAGACGGGACGCGTTCCGCAGCATCAACACCACACCCATCGCGCGCCTTGACGTCAAGTCCAAGCGCATCAACTTCTTCCGCACCGACTACCCGCGCAAGCAGCAAGCTACGTTCGCGGTCAAGCCGTTCAAGGAGGACATCCAGGTCGGCATCCTCCACATCCACACGAATATGTACGCGGAGCAATTCGCGCTCTACAAAGGCTGGAACGGGCTCATCCTCGCAGGCACAGGCCTGGGCCACATCCCGATGAGCGAAATCGACAACGAGACCAAGGAGCACGTCAAAATATTCAACGCGCTCAAGGAGGTCATCAAGTCCGGCACCGTTGTTGCGATGTCCATCCAGACGCTCCACGGCCAGGTTGACATGAACGTCTACGCCCCCGGGCGAAAGCTTCAGGAAGCAGGCGTCATCGGCAACCTCACCGACCTCCACCCCGAAACCGCGTTCATCAAGCTTGCCTGGCTTCTCAGCAACCACCCGAAGGACGAGGCAAAAGCGCTCTACACAAGCGACATCGCGGGCGAGCTCACCGAACGCATCGAGCCGGGTGCGTTCCCGTAAGATGTACATCATCGACCTCCTCAACAAAATCAAGTGGGACAAGAACGAAAATCCTGCCGACTACACGTTTGCGTACGAGGACCGCGTCCTGCGGCAGCTGATTGAGCGCAAGTACGCGGACATCAAGCGCATCGAGCCCGCGTTCATCGTGCTCGAGATGGCCGGCGAGGATGTCGAAATCCCGCTCACGCGCATCAAGCTCGTCAAGAAACAAGGAACACCGATATGGCAGCGCTAGACTGGAAACAACTCGGGCTGAAGTGCGGCATCGAAATCCACCAGCAGCTCGAAGGCACCAAGCTCTTCTGCAACTGCCCCACGCTCATCCGGGACGATCCGGCACACTTCACCCTGCACCGCAGGCTGCGCGCCGTTGCCGGAGAGACCGGCGACATCGACGTCGCGGCGGCCCACGAAGTCGCGAAAGGCAAGACATTCGCGTACGAGGGGTTCGAGGACACGACTTGCCTCGTGGAGCTTGACGAAAGCCCGCCGCTCGCCCTGAACAACGCGGCGTTCACGGCCGCATTGCAGCTCGCGCTCCTGCTCAAGGCAAAGCCCATCGACCAGGTCTACGTGATGCGCAAGACCATCGTGGACGGCAGCAACACGTCCGCGTTCCAACGAACTGCGCTCGTGGCACAGCACGGCATTCTTACGACAGCGCACGGCACGGTCACGATTCCCACCGTCAGCGTCGAGGAAGACGCCTCGCGCATCATCAAGAACACGCCGACGGAAACACTGTACCGGCTCGACCGCCTCGGCATCCCGCTCGTCGAAATCGCGACCGGACCGGAAATCAAGGATCCTGACCACTGCAAGGAAGTCGCGGAAGCCATCGGAATGATGCTCCGCAGCACCGGACGCGCGAAACGCGGCCTGGGAACCATCAGGCAGGACGTCAACGTCAGTATCGCAGGAGGAACCCGCATCGAAATCAAGGGCGCGCAAGACCTCAAGCTCCTGCCCACGCTTGTCGCGTACGAGGCGTTGCGCCAAAAGACTCTCCTGGAAATCAAGGACGAGCTTGCAAAAATCAAGGAAATCTCGCCCTCCATCGAGGATGTCACTCATATCTTCGCAAAGAGCGAAAGCGCAGTCATCAAGAGCGCGCTCGCGAAGAAAGGCGTCGTCCTCGGCATCAAGCTGCACGGCTTTGCGGGGCTGCTTGGAAAAGAGGTCCAGCCCGGCAGACGCCTAGGAACTGAGTTTTCCGACCGCGCAAAAGCCAGCGCAGGCGTCGGAGGGCTGTTCCACTCGGACGAGCTGCCGCACTACGGCATCACCAAAGGCGAAGTCGAGACCGTACGCAAGGCCTTGGGCTGCAACGAGCGCGACGGGTTCGTGCTCGTGGCCGACCTCGCCGAAAAAGCGCGGCCGGCGATGGACGCGATTATCCGGCGCGCCAACGAAACCCTGAAAGGCGTTCCGAAGGAAGTCCGGCGCGCGAACGATGACGGCACCACGACATTCCTGCGCCCGATGCCCGGCGCGGCAAGAATGTATCCTGAAACCGACGTCAAGCCCATTCCGATCACGCCCGATGTGCTCAAGCACGTCGTGCTCCCGGAACTCATCGAGGCGAAAGCGTCACGCTACGAGCAGCTGGGCCTGAGCCACGACCTCGCGGACCTTGCGGCACGCTCAGAAAAAGCGCCTGTCTTCGAAGGGTTCGTGAAGAGATATCCTGGCGTGAAACCCGCCTACATCGCGGAAACGTTCCTCACGAGCGCACGCACCATCAAGCGCCAGTTCAACACCGACATCAATCCTTCCGATGAGGATTTCATGGCACTCTTTGCGGCGTTGAATGACGGCAAGATATCGAAAGAAAGCGTGCTTGACATCCTGAAGGAAAACAGGCCCGTCAAGAGCGTGCTTTCCAAGTATGAAGTCATGTCAGACGCAGAACTGGAAAAGACGCTGAAACAAATCATCGCGGACAACAAGGGAATGCCCTTCAACGCGCTCATCGGCAAGGCGATGGCGCAACTGCGCGGCAAGGCTCCTGGCCAAAAGATTTCAGAGCTGCTCAGGAAGCTTGCCGGATAACCCTCTCAACCGAACGCAGCACTTCATTCACACCCGCGGCGCGTTTGACCCTCTTCAATGACTGCAGCCTGCGCTTGTGGCGCGGCAACGCGTTCAGGAACCGCTGAAGCGATTTCTTCGACATCTTATCCACGGAAAGGCCAAAACCCTCCCACTGCAGCATCAGCCCGTTGAGCACCTGCTCGAACTGCTTCTTCACGGGCTCCGCGAGCACTGGCTTGCCCAGCATCACCGCCTCACTCATCAGCGAAAAGCCGCCGTTCGTGATGACTGCCTTGCATGTCGCGAGGTCGTTGAAGAACTCCACGTCGCGCGTGATGCCCTTGAACCGGACATTATGCGTGCCTTTCCGCTCGCCAAACCCGTAGACGATGAACTTGTAGGGCAGCTGCGGCATAAGCTTCAGGAGTTCGTGGTTTGAGCGCGAGGTCTGGTAGACGAGAATATGCTTGCCTTCCCGCGCCTTGACGTTCTGCAATTCCTTGCGGAGGATGGGCGGGATGAGGTGGGCGTTCATCACGGTGCGGTGGCCGAATGAAAAGGTCGTTATGAGATATTCCTTTGCCGACGGGATGAACAGCGAGTTGATGGCGTGTGTCTTGAACGTGTCCCACGTGCGGTTGGGCAGGTAGCGCACGGACGTATGGTTGAGGATGTGCTGGTTGCTGATGCTGATGACAGGAATGCGCAGCAGCAGCCCGACATAACACGTGAACGGGTCATAATCCGTGATGATGGTGTTCGGGCGGAACGTCAGGGCGATGAAGAGAGTCCTAAGAAAGGAGCAGAGCAGCAAAGGCACACGGAGCAGGTTGTACAGCACCGTCAGCGTCGTGTGGACTGCGTTGTTGCGGTAAATGATGTGGAACCCGAAGATGCGCCTGACCTTGGGAAAGTACTTGGCAAGATACTTGAACGCGCGTTCCGACGAAAGTATCACTACATCGTGGCGCATCGCCTCCAGCACCGCTTTTGCGCGCGAGGCGTGCCCCAGTCCCTCGCCAGCGACGCCGTAGAGGATTCTTGCCATCAGTCACCCGCGAACGCCGTGATGTGCTGCGCCGCCTGCAATGGCGCGCGTGTGAGGATGAGATGATGCGCGGGAATCTCGCGGATGTGGACGTGGCGGTGCCTCTCGATCTCGCGCCGGATGCGCGGCTTGTTCAGCAGCACGTCGTTCTTTCCGAGCAGGACAAGCGTCGGCTTGCGTACGGAAAAGAAATCAAGTTCAGTCTCGAGTGCACACTCCAAGGCACGGGTGAAGTCGCGCAAATGAATGCCCTGTAATTCCCAGATCGGGTTCAGCAATGCCGGGATGCGCTTTTCGTGCTTGACGAGCTTCAGGTGCTTCCTGCGCGGGAACAGCTGCAGCACGGCCCGTATGACCCGCATCGACTCCGTGATGAATACGCTTCCACGAACGAACGAGCGCGAGCTCGGGCTGACAAGGATGAGCCTGCGCGCTTTTGACGGGAAGCGCTTGGTAAGCTCCATCGCGATAGGCGCGCCGATGGACATCCCGACCGGAATGAATTCGCGGATGCGCTCCCGCATCAATATCTCGGCGATGTCGCGCGTCACGGCCTCAACGGAGAACCTGCCGAAGCCCGAAAGGCCGTGGTTGCGCAAATCCACTGCAATATACGAGCGGTCCTTGAGGAACGGCGTTATTTTAGCCCACGCTGTATGGTTCGAGCCGACGCCGTGGATGAACACAAGCGTCGGGTTCTTGATGCGGCGGTTGACCTGGTAGTGAATCATCGTGCCGTCAAAGCTCGCCACGTAATCCGAGGTCAGCATACGCGCCCGAAGGGATTCGAACCCTCGGCCTAAAGGTTAGGAACCTTTCGCTCTATCCAGGCTGAGCTACGGGCGCATACCTCAATTGTTCAAGGGAGGGTTTAAAAAGCTTGTGAGGGCCCACGACGGGTATGCGCATCAAGCAGGTTCCCGAGGACTTCATCGTGGAAGAAGCGTTCTCCCGCAAGCCGACAGGCTCCGGCCCGTACACGTGGTTCACGTTGAAAAAGCGTAACCTGGGCACGCTGGACGCTTTTGGCGTGCTTTCCCGGAAGTGGAACGTTCCGGTGAGCGCATTCAACTGTGCCGGACTGAAAGACAAGCAGGCGATCACGACACAGATCTGCTCAGTGAATGGTGCTGCACGCGAACTTTCAGCAGATGGCATCAAAGTGCAGGTTTTAGGAGCATCAGAAGAGCCCGTTTCCCTCGGAATGCACGAAAGCAACCGCTTCACTATTGTCGTCAGGGACATCAGCACTGCACCTGCCAAAAAAGCGAGATTCATCAACTACTTCGGCGAGCAGCGGTTCAGCAAGAACAACGCGGACGTCGGCAAAGCCATCGTGAAAGGCGACTACAAGACCGCGTGTGCGCTCCTCGCGGAAAGCGGAACGCCCGTCAAGGACATCAACGAACTGCGGGCACTCCCAAAAAAGCTTCTGAGACTGTACATCCACGCCTACCAAAGCAGGCTCTGGAATGAACTCGTGCGCGAACACGAGCTGCACGGCGAAATCCCTGAAGAACTGCCCATTGTCGGATTCGGGACGGATGTCGAGGACGAACTGCTGAAAGCACAGCTCGCACGCGAAGGCATCAAGCCACGCGACTTCGTCCTGAAATCATTTCCCGAATTGAGCGAAGAAGGAACCGCTAGGAAAACTGCGCTTGACATTGCTGATTTCTCGATAAGCCCGCTTGAAACGGACGAGTTGAACCCTGGCAAAAAGAAAATGACGGTACGCTTCACGCTGCCTCCCGGAGCGTACGCCACTGAAGTCATCAGGCAACTGTTCGAAGCTCCTCAAGAATGAGCCGGAAGACCTCGTCAGGCGCTTTCGTGCCGTCAACCACGCGAACAAGGTCGCGGGGCTTGTAGTATTCCATCAGCGGCTCGGTCGCGTCGTGATACCATTCGAGGCGCTTCTTGATCGCCTCGGGCTTGTCATCATCACGGTGCACGAGCTTCGCGCTGTCGTTGTCGCAGACGCCCGCCTTCCTCGGCTTCCTGCCCAGGCCATAAACACTATGGTCCTTCGGACAGAAGCGCCGCTTGGAAAGGCGCTCGACCGCGAGCTTGTCGGGAATGTCGATGAAAATGACAGCATCGAGTTCTTCCAAGCCGTCAAGGAATTCCGCCTGCACCAAATCGCGGGGATAGCCGTCAAGAATCCAGCCCTTGGCCGCGTCAGGCTCCTGCAGGCGCATCTTCACGAGCTTTTCCGAAACGTTCACCGGCACGGATTTTCCCGCGGCCATCAATTTCTCGATTTTCTGGCCAATCAGCGTCTTCTTCTCAATCTCGTTGCGCAGCAACTGGCCTGCATCGATGTGCGGCAGGCCGAAGTGTTCCGCGAGGCGTTCCGCCTGCGTGCCCTTTCCTGAGCCCTGCGGGCCGAGAACGACGATTTTCATCCGAGATAGCCGAGCTCCTCGCGCGACTGCTGGGTGCCTTTCCACGATTCGCGCATCTTGCGCACGAACGTAAGCAAATGCTCCTTGAGCATCTGCCATTCCTTGTAGGCGAGCTTGATGAATTCTGCGTCTGACTTTTCCTCATTCAGGAGTTCCGCTTCCGTGAGCGAGCGCCATAGGGTGGCGACGCGCTGCGAAAGCTCGTACGCCTTGCGCTTTTCCATGTCGTTGAAGAACGAGCATTCTATCATGCTGCGCACGTTGTTGGGGTCGGGCTGGCAAATCGTGTCAAGGACGCCCACGCCGAATTCCAGGCGCTCCTGGATGCGGTGCCGGACTTCGCGCAGGGCGCTGCCTTCCGCCTCGATGGAGGCTATTTCAAACTCTTTGTCGATGTCGGCGAATGACGGAAGATTGTATTTCTTCCGCGCCTGCTCGTACGCGTCACGGATGGTCATAGCTCACGTTGCAATTGTTGTGTATTTAAGGATTATGCCGAGTTCGGACAACGGCTGAGGTCGAAAACGAACGCCAACATTTAAAAAGCGTGAGAAACGACGAAAAAGCATCGCCCCCGTAGCATAGTAGCCATTGCGGCGGTTTTGTAAACCGCAGGTCGCCGGTGCAACTCCGGCTGGGGGCTTTCTAGACTTCTACTCGTAACGCCGCACACGGGTCACCGTGGGACGCCCCATGGCCCACTTTACGCCCGTTCTAGACGGTGAGGGAGTTAGCAGTAGATTTCAGAACGCCTAAAGCAAACGTTCGGAAGTCGGCGATAAACGCTGCACGCCTTCGTGGGTCTTGGGTGGTCCACTCGATGGTAAATTCTCGCGGCTCCTCGGAGTACCGTATGAAACAGAGCATTCACGACCACCAACGCGCGTACAACTTCTTCCGCGCTCGCCTTGAACGCATGACGTTGCCCGACGAGACCAAGAAGGCCATTCTCGAGTTCGACCTCGTCATGGCCGCAAGCGGAAACTCCCTCTCCCGACGCGTCAAGTACCTCGACGTCCTGCCGCGCATCGCGAGCGCGCTCCACGTTCCGCTTCGTGACGTCACCAAGCAGGACCTTATGCGCTACATCACCGACCTCGACGCGAAAGGGTTGAGCGTATGGACTACGCACGACTACCGGGTCATCATCAAGCGATTCTGGAAATGGCTCAAATGCAATGACGAGGAATACCCTGCCGAAGTCCGGTGGATTAAGACCAGCATTCCACGCAGCAAGCGACCTCGTAGAAGCGCAGCCGACATGCTCACCGAAGCAGAAGTCGACCGCTTGATCCGCGTCAGCACCCACCCGCGCAATCGTGCCCTCATTGCGACGTTGTGGGATGCCGGCGGCCGCATCGGTGAAGTCGGCACGCTCTGGAACACCGACATCACATTCGACAAGTACGGTGCCGTAATTAGCGTCGAGGGCAAAACGGGGCCGCGTCCTATCCGGCTCGTGCAAGCCGTGCCGTACCTGGTGGAGTGGATGAGCTTCCATCCCTTGCGAACGCAACCGAAGTTCCCTTTGTGGGTGGTTTCGAGCAATCGTGCCAAACACCAACCGCTCAACTACAATGCCATTCGCGAATTGCTCCGGAAGGCTGCTCGCAAGGCTGGCGTGACCAAGCGCGTGAACCCGCACAGTTGGCGCCACGCCCGCGCAAGCAACCTCGCGCCGCACTTGAACGAGTTCCAAATGAACGCACGCTTCGGCTGGGTGCACGGCAGCGCAATGCCGGGAACCTACATTCACTGGAGCGGCAAAGAAACCGACCCTGCTATTCTGCGCCTGTCGGGCATCAAGACGGAGGAAACGGCACTGGCAGAAACGCCGCTCAAGCCCGTCATGTGCACGCGTTGCGATACCATCAACGCAACCGATGCCAAGTTCTGCCGACGGTGCGGCATGGGAATCGTTGAAAGCGACGTGATCGCCGCAGACGAGCGCGTCCGCAGGCACGAAACCGTTTTGGCGGAGCTGCTGAAGGACGAGCACGTGCGCAAGGCCATTCAGGAGAGCCTGGTCCGTCGGGAAACCAGCCTCCGTTTGTTGCAGATCGAAAGGCCCTCGAAGTGATTACGAATCTCGGCGACTTCTTGGACCATGCGAACGCCACGATCCGACGCTATCAGGGCGCGGAGGGCCTACTCGGTCTGATTCCTGAGATGAAGCAGTCGCATGTCTTCTACCTCGACGACATCGAGAGCGTCCATGACCAACTCAAGGACGTGACAGAGGACTTGCACTCGGAGATGGAGACGAGCATTCCTTTCCCCTTCGACGACGTAAGCCTCATTTGGAAACATGACGATCGTTGGAACTTGGCGCGCCTGCTCAACGATCCGCCCTGGTATCGCGAACTGAGGACGAAGACACCGGTAAACGTCTTGAGCAAGGATGAGGGTCCGCAGGAGACGCTCCAGCACATCTTGGCAGTCCACATCGCGACCATTGAGGGCGGGTCCATGCTCGTTCCCGTTGGCATGGGCTACCGAGGCGTCGCACCCAATGCGTTTGGAAAGAAGCAGATTTGGTCGCAGCAGAACTTCAGCTCCAAGGCATTGGACATCGTGTGCAGTGGCGATCGCCAGCTTGCTCAGCACGTCATGCAGAACGTTGGGAAAGCCTCGTTGCAATGGCTTGAATACCTGACGGCTATTTCGCACCCGATGCATTATCACGTTCGCGTTACGCCGCGTCTCAGCCCCAAGGAGGAGCGCCGCGTTGCTTCCGGCAAGGAACGTCCCCTGGCCAAGGCTCCGCACTTCATCGTCGTAGATCATGAAGTTCTCGTTGGCATGCGGCAGAAGCCAGAAACATCGCATCAGTCCCCTATCCCGCATGAGCGTCGCGGTCATTGGATGCGTTTGGCCGAACGCTGCCGACACGCCCGATTATTGGGCAAGGAGCGGGTGTGGGTCCGTCCGACGTTTGTGGGCGAGCCGACGTGGGGCGACGAGAAGAACTTGTACGAAGTGCTCTTCGACTTCAAGAAGTCCAGCTAGTTGCTCCATTTGCGCTTGTGCTGCCTGACCTTCTTTCGACGATTGCTGTGTCGCTTGGGCAGCGGCGGCACAAACATGTTCACTTGCGCTTCTTGCGTGAGCTCGTCCAGGATGTTGACCCATTCCGGCACTGGACCGTTGGGCTCGTAGTTGTCGTTTTCGTTGTAGTCGTCCGTCATTAGGCACCTCCTTGTTTCTCAATGAGCCGCTTGGGTATGCTGCGCTTGCGCTCGTCACAAGGCATTCGCTCCAGCAGCTCGTACTCCCGCACCCGCGTCCGCGTCGCTTCGACGACAAACTCGGTCATGGTGCGGTAGCCGTACACTTCTCGTTCCGAAATGTCAGCTACCTTCAGCATCAGCTTTTCAGGCAGTTTGATTCGGACGTAGCGAGCACGCATGTTGTTCACCGTACAGCACAGAGGCGTGGAAAGAATTTGAAGTCGTGGGCCCCACTGGTGGCCACGCTAACCACAACAACCCCCGGCACACGTGCGGCTGAGCTTGATAAATGGCTTACGCCAGAATGTCCTGTGGACACGACACGTATCGTGCCGCTCCTCTTAAAGCCGCGTTTCGAGGTAAGCTCCTAGAGGTGACGACGCCAGAGCCCGCCTTCCCCAGTAGCTTTAATAAGCACCTTGCTGTCTCGCTCGGCATGCGAGACAAAGTAATTGCGGCCGTTCGTAGCGGGCTTCAACTTCTCCCGTTCGGCATCGGCGGAGCAATCGACCAAGGCTACTTTGGCACGGCGGACGAGAAACGCCTTAGGCGCATCGAAGCATTCCTCGAAGAGCTATCGAAAGACCTAGCGTCCTTCGATCACAAGCTCGCCAAGCGGAATCCAAAAACGTTTTCCTCGGACCAGTTCACCTACCTCTTTGAGGGCGTACTCCGTCGCGTGACCTCGGAAGTGCAACGTGAAAGGGTCGCGGCGCTCCGCGGGGTGCTGGTGAGCATCATCCTTGAGCCCGAGGCGCTCACGTTCGAAAAGCAAAGTCACTTCTTGCAAACCGTGGACGCAATCGGCCCGGCACACATTCACGTGCTTCGACTCCTGGCTCCTCGCTTCGAACTCGCGGACAAACAACGCTTCCTCACCATCCAAGAGATTTGGAACCTCCTCGGAGCACAGAAAGAGGCGGACAGGAACTTCATCTACTCCGCATTCGACACGCTAGCAAATCGCGAGTTCGTCCAAAGCGGCCCCGTCCCTTGGGACAAAGAAGGTCGAATCGACAAACCGCGCCAGGAGTTCCGCATTACCGCACTCGGTTTGGAGTTCCTTGCCTTCATCAGGCAAAGCATCTGAATCCTTCCCCGCACCACATTCGAGTGAACGACTACCTTTCCGACACTTATACTTGATGGCCAGAAAGGAGTACGAGCAATGCTGCTATGCGAGAACTGCAAGTACCCGGTCGAAGGAAGAAGCCACAAGAAGAAACTGCCAAAGGACGAATGCCCCAAGTGCCGCGCTTCCATCAGCTTCGGATGCCAAATCGGCGTGGGCGACAAAGTGTACCTCTGCCGGTGCGGCCACCGCTGGCGCAAAATGGGCTAATAAGTTAGGCCACCGAGGGGTCCTGCACTCTTAAGTTCTTGCGGACGCGCTTCTTTGGGAATGACCCGCATTCCCGAAGGAGCATTAATTCGAATCCAACCTCACGCTCTGGGTAGCGTTGGCCGCATTGACCTACGCGCCCATACTATTCGGCAGATTGAGCAGCGACTTCGGCACCCCGCGAGAGACGAGCCGGAGTTGGCCTTGCTCAGCGTCCGGCTCCGCTTACTTGCGGAGCGCATGTCGCAACAGCTTTGGTGGTTGCACGATGCTTTGGCCGCTCGTGAGGATGCTGAGCGTCAGATTGCCGAGGAGCTCGAGAAGTCCCGCGACCGTTTGGGTGATGTTCCTGCATTCGTGTACGACGAGACTCGTGCGACCGCCCGTGCGCGGTACGGCATTGAGCAGTTCCAAGCCGACTTGATGCGGGAGCATCGCGAGCTGTGGATGAAATGGCTCGACACCCGACGGGAAGCCGAGAACGCCCTGGCGGAACTCTTGGCCGAGTATGCGGAGACGCTCGCAAAGATTGCCCTCGCCACGTCGTCCCCGCTTGAGCGTCCAACGCTCGCCTCCCTGCTCGGATTTCTTGACGAGGCGGCGCCGCACGAGGTACTGGTTATCGAATCGAGCGAGGTGAAAGCACCAGCCCCGCGCATTCCATGACGCTCGATCGCATTGAAGAACTCTGTCGGCAGCTCACGCACCTGACGGGACAGCCGCATGATCAATATGTCCGGCTGTGGCTCGTGTCGGCATCGAAGGATCGGGATGAACTCTTGTCGATGCTGGAGCTGAAATGTCGACGGCTCTCCAAACCCGGAAGCCTGTGGCTTGAACCTATACCACGCGAAGTCGTAGCCGGCGAGCTTGTGCTTGGGGACGTGCTTGCCCACGAGAAGACAGTCCACCCGTTTCGCCTATCCCTCCAAGCGCTGTTGCGCCACGTGACCATCTTCGGGCAAACCGGCGTGGGTAAGACCAACCTGGGTTACCTTATTCTGCACCAACTCCTCCCTGCCAAGGTCCCGTTCCTGGTGTGCGATTGGAAGCGCAACTACCGCGACCTTCTCTCGATGGAACAACACCCGATCGAGGTCATTACCGTCGGACGCGCGGTAAGACCGTTCCAGCTCAACCCGCTCATTCCCCCGCGAGGAACGAGTCCCGAAACGTGGCTCAAGAAGATCACCGAGATCATCGCGAGGGCCTACTACGTTGGCGAGGGCGTCATGAGCATCCTGCACCGTGGCCTCGACGCCATCTACGCCGATTACGGCGTGTATGCGGGCAAGGTGGAGCGCTGGCCTACCATGGACGACCTGCGCGCGTGGATTGACGACTACGTGCACCGCGCCAGCAGCAAGGAACTCAAGCCCCAGTGGATTGCCTCAACCCAACGCACCCTGCAAAGCCTGTGCTATGGCGACATCGGCCGCGTCCTGAACGTGGACACGCCAACTCCCGTGCAGGAACTCCTAAGCAAGGCCGTCATTCTCGAACTGGACGCTTTGGCCGAGCAGGAGAAAACCCTCATCATTGAAACCTTGCTGTTGTGGATTCACCATTTCCGCTTGCAGGAACCCGACCGGGAACGGCTCAAGCACGTCATCCTCATCGAAGAAGCCCACCACGTTCTCCGTCGAGAAGAGGCCCACGCCAAGGAAACCATCCTGGACGTCGTCCTGCGCGAGATTCGTGAGTTGGGAGAGGCCATCATCATGTGCGACCAAAACCCAGCGCAGTTCAGCCAGAACGCTATTGGCAACAGCGCGACGAGCTTCGTCTTTGCCCTCAAGAACAAGCAAGACGTCCAGTCCGCCGCCGGGTTCTTACTCCTCAACGAGGACCAACGCGACATCCTCCACGAGCTTCCCGTTGGAACGTGCGTGGTGAAAATGCAGGACGCCTACCGCAAACCCTTCCTGATTCGACTCCCACATGTGCGCGTTCCCAAAGGAAGCATCCGAGACGACGACTTACGCCCACAAAAGGCGGTCGCGGAACAAGCCAACGACTTGCTCACCGCCTTGGACGACTTGAAGCGTTCCACGGAAGTGCTCGGTTGTTCCGCCCGTTCCGGGGTTGTTCCGCCCGATAACGCGGGTATTGAGGTTGTTCCGGCCGAAGATAAGAGCCAGCCGGAAAAAATCGTATCGCAGTTAGATGACCTGGCCGTGCGCTTTCTCCGCGACATGCTCGACCATCCCGTTGCGGGCACGCGCGAGCGCTATGCTCGCCTGGGCGTGAGCAGCAGGAAGGGCAACGCCACCAAGGACCTTCTTGAGCGACTGGGCCTCATCGTCTTGACCGCCGTGAACACGCGGCGCGGGCAGATGAAGCTTGCGGATTACTCGACGCTCGGACGTACCGTCGCCCAACAGTTGTTCCCGCAAGCCCGCATCCGTCGCACCATCGAAAGCATGGAGCATCGGTACTGGAAAGAACGCGTCGCCACGGCACTTGAGGACGCTGGACTCTACGTCGAGCGTGAGAAGAAGCTGAACGGCGATCGCGTGGACATTCATGCCGAGAATGGCGGAACAACCGCCATCGAGATTGAAACCGGGAAGTCAAACGTGCGGAACAACCTGCGGAAAAACCTGGAACAAGGGTACGACCGCATTGTCTTCGTTCCCACCAATGAAAAGGCTCGCCGCAAGGTCAAGCAGGCGCTGAAGGACCACCAAGGGTCCCCCTACGAATAAATAGTCCCGCGCCCTAGGCAGTCCTTGTCCCCCATTCCTTCGCTTTATTGCGACACACCCCCACCTACCACCGATTTCAAACGCTTCATTGCGTACCCCTTGCCTCTTAGACCGTTCTTAGCCACCGCTTTTTACTCACGTAAACCTGAAAGGAGATTCCTCATGCCTGAAGACCTGCCGTATCCCCGCGAACCTTGCTGTACCCGTATCGCGCACGAGCTCGTCGGTAAAACCATCCTTGTCGAGCAGTACCTCCTGCCTTTGCTTCAGCACCACCAGTTTCCCGGAGGATTGCTCAGCGATTTCAAACGACGATGGCGCGAAGCAAGCCTCGCCGGCAAGAGTACCCAAGCACTGCACACCATCGCTCGCCGGAACAACATCCCGATCACGCCCAACATGCCTGACGACGCACTGCGCGACGCCATCCTCCGTGCCGAACAGGACTAGTTTTTCAAGAAAGGAACGTTTTATGGCCAAGCAAGACAGTGTAGTTCGCGAACTCAACCCCATTGGCAAGTACCGCATCCGGATCCTCGCAACCGACAAAGGACAGGTCCTCGACATCCGCGAGTACATTCAAGATTCCAGCTTCGAAGGCTTCACCCGTCGCGGCATTCGGCTCACGATTCCTGTCGAGACGGATTTGCTCCGCCATGCCGCGTACGAACTTCCGTCCGCTCCCGAGCCCACCACACGACGGAAGAAGTGACCATGGTATTCATTACGGGAACCTGCAAGACATGCGGCTACATCCTCCGACTTCCCGGAAGCCCGCTGGATTCCTCTCGCGAGCGCCTCGAACAGTGCTGGACGTACCCGTGCCCCGGAGGACACCGCACAACTGGACGCTTGCTCGATGGCTACGAATGGGACTGGATCCCCAGCAGCGCTGACGAGCTTCCGACGGACGAGCAGTACGCCCGCGGACTCCTCGCCAAGTACGGCACGGAACGAGTGTTTCAGCTCGGAAACCGCACGCCTGGCATCAATGACATTCTGTCCGTCCCGCACCTTCAGAAGCTCGGCAGCGAGCTCTGCGACGACGACCACTGGTACTTGCGCCACGACACGCCCCGCCGGACGACCTGGTTTTTTGTGAAACACGAAAGGAGGTAATTCGCATCTCGCGCGTTTCCTGACGGTGTTTGTTTACCCAAGTGAAAACGAGGAGACTCTCAATGCAATCACCCAATGGCTTCCAGCTCATCCCCATCGCGAAGCTCCAGAGCAACCCCAACCAGCCCCGCCAGGTCTGGGACACCGGTGACGATGACGAAGGCAAGACCAAACTCGAACGACTCGCCGACAGCATCAAGGCCGAAGGCATTCTCCAGCCTCTCGTCGTGACCCCGCGCAACGGCCACTACGTCATCATCTGCGGCGAACGTCGCTACCGCGCTTCGAAGTTGGCGAAGCTGACCGAGTTGCCGTGCACGGTGCGCCAGAACATCGACGACACAGCGATGCTCGAACTGGCGATCACGGAGAACTTGCAGCGCGAAGACCTGACGCCCATCGACGAGGCCAAGGCCATCCAGGCGCTCATCGAGAAGTGCACGTACACGCAGAGCGCTGTCGGCAAACGTCTCGGATTGTCCGTCGCTGCGGTGAACATGAAGCTTCAGCTTCTGAAGCTGTCGCCGGACATCCAGAAGGACATCCGCACCGGAGCGCTCACGGAAACGCAAGGTCGCGAGATCGCGCACGCCGTCAACAAGGTCGAGCCGGCCAAGCGCACCCAGGTCATGCAGGCCATCAAGGAACGCATCGACAAAGCCAAAAAGGAAAAGGGCAAGCTCTCGACCAAGGACGTCAAGACCGTCGCTCGATCGACGCGCGACCACGTCCGTACCGGAGCTTCGACCGTCAAAGGAACCCCTAAGCCGAAGGTGAAGGTGTTCCCTCCCACTCCCAAGGAGAAGGCGCACGCGAAGAAGTTCATCGATGCGCTCGAGGAGGCCAAGAAGCTCTTCGCACCCGTGGCACAGGGATTGCCCACCAAGGAATCGCGGGTGCGCCTCGGTCATGTCCTGATGTTGGTGAAGCCGGATGTCGCGGACTTGGCGAAGCTGCTGAGCGGCTTCCTGACGTCCACGCTAGAGTTCATCAACGAAGCCAAGCGCGAAACCCTGGCGAACCGCGTCCAGTAGCTTTACCCCTTTCCTCCCTCACAAGGAGAGCCCTGAGAAGGGCTCTTCTTCATGCTCAATTACTTTCTATATGGAAACTAATCATGATGGTTCATAAATCTCGGATGACCTTGACATGCCAGTTTGGACGGGGTACGTTTCAGCCGGGTTTGAACAGTGGAGGGTACGAAGCATGAAACAGGTTGCCGAGAACGCTGACGCCGCGCTTTCCGCAATTAAAACCCCCAAGGGCTCCAATGCGAAGACGCTAGAGCGGCTGCTGCCACTGCTGAGTTCCACACCTCCGCGGGTCGCGAGGCTAAGGAACGCCGGGAAAGTCGGCTTTCACAAGAGCAGTTGGAGCCGTAATTGCTAAGGTTTCAGCTGTAGGCCGGTCCTGGAATCGTCCCATCCGTCTGAAATGCCCTTCAAACCACGGTACCCATTTCGACAAGAGGTCTTCGGTGGCATAGCATATGACCCGTTGAGCGAGGACTTTTTTCATCTCAACGACACGGCATATGGCGTCCTCGAGTTCTTGGATGCCCAAAACATCAGCCAGGAGTCACTCCCGACACTTCCACAGCCACTCGTTAGTGGAATTTTCGACTTGCAAGCGAGTGGCTTGGTAGAACAGTCTACAAATCACCTGCCGAGGCACACTGGCAGACTCACTCACAGCCAAGTTGGGCTGTTGGCCGCACCCACTACGGTAGAACTTTATCCTACATTCCTGTGCAACGAGCGATGCTCTTTCTGCTACGTGGGATACGAGGTTGAGTCGGCAAGACCAACAGACACTTGGGGCCAAGAACGACTTCCCGCCTTAGCCCGAGAACTTTCTAAAGCGGGTGTGTTCAACGTGATAATCCTTGGCGGAGAGCCCTTTCTGTACCGCCACCTAGGTGCGCTGCTTGAGGCGCTTGCAGCGGAGAGACTTGACGTAGCGCTCTCTACCAATGGCACCCTTTACCAGGAAGACCTGCTAGAGACCATCGCGCGATGCAATATCAAGCTGAATATTGCCCTGCACTCATGTATCGCAAGCGTTCACAACTCTATAACCCGCTCCAACACGTTCCAGAAAGTAAGTAGCTTCGCACGCAAAGCTGCACATGCTGGGCTAAACCTCCACATAACGATTGTGCTGCACCCGGAGAATCTGGGGAGTATTGAGGATACTGTGGAGTATGTAGCACAGTTGGGCGCTAAAGCAGTGACGATTTCTTATCCTCAGCCGGCAAGGTATGCTGTGGCGCATGGCGCTGTGGTCTCGTTTCAAAGATATCGAGAGTGTTTTCGAGCTGCCGTAACTAGAGGGTCTGCCCACGGGCTTCGGGTACATGGCAACTGCCATTACAACTTTCTTGTAGATGAATACAGCTCGGGATTTGATCCTTCAAACCCCCTTGCTGACCTTCTATACGGTGACAAGGCAGGAAGATCGAGAGTAGAAGTCAGCTCTAACGGCGACATCTATCCATCTTCTTCGCTGTTTGGTCAATTAGACTGGAAAGTTGGGAACATTTTCTCGGATGACCTTCTGACGGTATGGGAACATAGCGAGGCGCTGAATCGTATACGAGGCCGGATACTACCTCCCGAGTGCTCAGGATGTCTACATAGGATTCCATGTGGAGGGGGCATCATCGGCGACTTGATTGCAAAGAATCGTTGGAACCTTCCCCCAGAAGATTGCCCGATACTCAAGATCCCTGAACGCTCTTTGGAATCTGGCAATGCCGCTGAATAAGGGCTAAGCAGCACGGCGCGCAGCTACTGATGAGATCACTTTTAGCTCAACTGCGTTCTCGAGTTCCCGAGCTATTTTGAATCCATGTTTAAGCCAGAAACGGAGGAATGGGCTACCTTTGAAGACATAGGCGTAAACAGCAGTTGTCTCTGGCTCCCAAGAAAGTAATCGGCTTAGGATGTGGGAGGCAATGCCCATTCTTCGATAGTCTGGCAGAATGAATAAATTGTAGATTAACTTCCGCCGACCATCAGCGGTCGCATACCCGAATCCGATTAGGGCGCGATAGCGCGTCGCCACCAAGAATAGCGTCCCTTTGTCTCGCAGCCTTTGTTCGATTAGCCCTTGCAGATTATTGGGATGCCTACCATAACCGAGAGCCAATTCTTCTGCGTCCATTGCCTCGTGGAGTCTGAGTAGTGCTTTCAGATCCTTCGGGAGTGCCTTGCGGATCATGCACCTTCAGACACCAGCTCTGCCTTTTATGCCTTGCGATAAGCTCTGGGCTTACAAGTCCTCCCCCCGTAAGTCCTCCTGGTGGGACGTATTGTCACATCCCAAGTCCATGCGACGTTGCCGAGCCCTAGACATACTAGGATCGTCTCCAATGCGTTCTGCGAGATCAAGCACTCGCCCAACGCGCATACATTCGAGTTCGCGGTTCTTTAGCTGCTTGTAGACGTTAGCAGCAATCCACAGGTGCTCAATGGCTTTCTGCAAGTCTCCGGCGTGCTCGCGAAGCATTGCGTAACCGGTATGAGTCTCCGCTTTGCCTGGATGGGCGAATGTGCGGTCGTAGTATGACTTGGCCTTCTCCAGCAGCGGTTCTATTTCGTGGGGCGCGCGGTTCATGCCAATCAGCACTTTAGCAATTCCAAGGTACGCGGTCGCTTGCCCTTCGCGGTTTCCAATCTCTTGAAAGAGCATCAATGCTTCCCGGTGGGCCTGTTCTGCTTTCGGCAGGTCGCCATTGTTCTTGTAAACGATGGCGAGGTTTCCCTTTGCTCTTGCCATTCCGAGCTTGCGACCAATTCTTTTGTTAACCTCAAAGGCTTGGTGGTGGAGTTGTTCCGCTTCCTCGAGCTTCCGCTGCCTTCCCCGAATGATGCCAAGATTGCCGTAGGCGTTTGCCAGTTGCTCTAGAATTTCGGCACCTTTGCTCAGGTCGATGGACTTCTGGTACATTTCAGCCGCGCGCTCCAGGTCGCCTGCATCTCCGCGCAGCTTGTACGCGAGGCCCAAGTTGTTATAGAGATTCGCGAGTGCGGTCGGCCGGTCGTTCCGCTCTTCGATGGGGAGTGCTTGGAGAAACAAGTTGACCGCCTCATTCAATTGTCCGTGCTGCACTTCAAGAAGACCCAGATTCGCGAGGGCCGTACTAACCCACGTGGGGACGTTCTTCGTCCGGCCTAACTCCAGCAGTCGAGCGTAATGCTGTTGCGCTTGCTCATGTTCGCCGCGGTTCTTATGAATGTCCCCCGTCTTGCTGATGGCATCCCCATCATCCGGATTGGCCTCGAACAGTTCGGCTAGAGCAGCTTTCGCAACGTTTTCTTGGCCGAGCTGTAACGCTACCGTGACAATCTCGCGGTTCAAAGCCAGACGATTGCTCTTCAAGTCGGGTGCCAGCTGGTCGCGGCGCTCAACAAGGAAACTGAGCAAGCGCGTCGCATCGCCGCTCTGCCGAAGCGCCATCATCGCTGACGGTGTAGCCGGGCTCCGTATGCTCTGCGGAGGTTCATCATCGAACACAATATGGTCCTTGGCAGGTCGGAGCGACGGCGAGTCGCACAGTTGGTACACGACCGCCTCGCATTCGGGGTCCTCGACGGGCGGCCTACTTGAGCTTATCCCGATAAGCGCCCACGCAAGTTCTTTCCTAATGTTTCTGCGTACTCGTCCACCGTCGCTGTACTTGTAGTCGAACGAATCAGCATGGCGAGCGACTCGGCTTAGTGCGCGGTGCGTTTGGACCGGTACCGGAATGTTCGAGCACTTTGCTCCATTGAGGTCTCGGAAGAGTTTGAGAGTGGAGACATTGACTCCGAACCTAATGAAGATATCTTGGGCAAGCTCCCTTCCGGTGCAATGGCTACGGTCCGCGAGTAGCCGCAGTGCGGGGTAGATGCAAGATTTCGTCTGGTCTTTGATTGTGATGTCAACTTCTCTTGACGTGGTGCGAGAGAGCTCGGACCGCTCGAAGTTGATCCTGATGCCTTTAGCAGGACCGCGGAATTGCAGGGAAGTTATCTTACTGATGCACGGGCGATTGATGCCCACGAGAACTTGCTCCTTTCGCGCACTACGACTATTCCTGCAAGACCTGCGGGTACTGCTTTTGGAAGCTGCTTAGTGAGCCATACCTCGTAATGTCTTCAATGCCTCCAATCCGTGGACGGAACAAGAATGGGAAGCATGTGAGTAGCCGGTCAACAATCAGTGGCAGACCTTCCTTACCTCCTAAAAGGAGAACGCTGACCTTTCCCAAGTTCACGCCCTCATTCCACTGTGCCATGAGGTTCAAGGTTATAGCATCATTCTTAAGTTGCCAGTGGTAGACTCGAAAACTCACTCCGTGTGGAACCTTTCTGAGAGGGGGATCATTCCGGTATGCCCAACCGACCTCAAAGGCGTTTCGATATACGTATGCGTTGACCTTGTTGTAGTATTTCGCGACGGTTCGTTCGGGAGTCATCAAGGGACTCTCTAGAGATGCCTCTAGTATCGGCACCTTGTTCCTCGCCCATCCGGTTGTAAAGTCTTCCTGCGCCAAAGTTGTTTGGGAGAGCCTACCCTGTCGTCGATAAGCCGTCCCGCAAGAGGGGTAACACCAGCGCCCCTATAAGAAGCTTTACCTTCCAAGCACAATTAAGCCGCACTTAGCTCACCGTAAGAGCCTTTCATCTCTGGCCGGGCTATCCCCTTTTCTGGCACCTGATTGAGGTTCAAGACCTTACGCACTCAACGCCTCTACCCAAACCGGGGCCGCAATGCCGGAAAGCCCATTGGGTAGAAGGTCGCAACGAAAGGAGGAACAGCAATGCGGTGTGTGAAGTGCGGTCGGTGGTCCACGAACGTGAGGCACGACCCCGACGTATTTCCGGGCTGCCAGGAATGCGTCGTGTGCCGGTTCACATAGGAGGAAATGAACATGTGGGGTTTGGAAACGCTCCAGCGGTTGAACGATGAAGCTGCCGCGACGCAGGTCGCGAAGATGCTGGCGCAGACCAAGGTCGTGAACGCGCTGCGGAAGAAGTCCCCGAAGCAGTTCCGGAAGTTGGTCGGTCTGGCGAAACAGGGTTCGAACAGTCAGCGCTCGTTCGATGCGTGAGCGCTGGGCGACGGGAGCACTCGCCTTACTTGCTCTCAATCATAAGGAGAACGCGCCTATGCGGAACGAACAGTTCAAGGGTGTAAAGAGCGCCACCCCGGTCGGATCGTACCTCGTCGACGCCGCCCAGCTTCAGGCGGCCAAGAGCAAGGTCCCGCGCGGCGAATATCACCAGGCGTAAGTCCTCGAACTCTGGGGAGTAGCCGGTTCAATCCCGGCTACTCCCCAACAAGGAGCACTGAGTGACGAGCATTGCTGAAAGCATCATGCGCGCCTACAACCCCAATGCGCTCATCGGCCAGGATGATGACGGAGCCATCTGCATGATTGAGGACTGGGCCGACCCCGACGGCCGCCTCTACCGACTCGAATACCGTTCCTGCCCGACGGCAGCCAAAGCAATTGCGTTCTGCCACTACAACCCGTGGGACGAAAACGACGTCAGCGCCGGCCAAGCATTCGACAAAGGGCACGTGCGCGCCCGCGACGGGTTCCTGTGCCTTGGACACGGCGCCACCAGTGACCTGTCCGCCTCCCTATTTCCGCTCGAACTGGTGATTCAACGCTCGCGCTACTGGACATGCGGCTTCAGCTTCATGCTCAGCACGAATGAGCCCTTCCCCAATCCGTAAAGGAGTTCCCCTCATGCATTCGTTCATCCCTCGGTGGGAAGTCGCTCGCTATCCCGACTTCCCCAAGGCTCCTTTTCCGACATGTTTCACTCCCCTGGCGCTGGACATCTTGCTCTTGACCGTCGGCCGAAAGTATCCCGAGTCCGGAAGCAAAGCCTTCTCGCCCGCAGACGTGCTCGGCATCGAGGTCGTCGAGCATGACCGCAACGGCTCGGCGCGCGCCGGAGGTGCCATCTATAGTCCGGACGCGGACTGGGGAGACCGTCGCTGCACCTTCCACCTTCGCACATCCGGCAAGCCTCGTCTTTGGAGTAGCGACATTCACTCGCATCCTGGAAACATGGGCCGTCCTTCCGCCGCTGCCGGTCGCGGCCTTGGCGACCTCGGATACGTGGCTGAGTTCTTCCACTACAACGAGTGGGCCGAATGGTTTCTCCTGCCCATCTTGACCGGCACCGGACCCCACTCGCCGCGCATCACGATTCATCCTTGGGCAGTCAAACGCGGAAGGGCAGACCAGCCCGTCCAGCTCTTCATCACGGATGTCCGCGTGTGTTCCGTCTCGCGCTTCCCGCGCAGGGCCTTCAATCCGGACTGGGAACGTTCCCTCACGAAAGGACACGCATGAACCTGCTCGAGAACTACACGAAACGACTCCAGGGCATCGTCTCTCCGAGCTTCTGCACCAAGAGCATTCTGTTCGTCGGCGTCGGCGCCGGGAGCTACATGGCCGAGAAACTCGCGCGGCTCGCACCTCGAGAACTGCGGCTGCTCGACCACGACTACGTGGAAGTCTCCAACCTCTCGCGCACGGCATACACGTTCGAGGATGCAGCGCATCACCGACCCAAGGTCGAGGCACTCGCCGACCGCATTCGCGCCATCAATCCGCTGGTCAATGTCGTTCCGCTCGCCAGGAATGTCGTTCACTTGAGTGAAACGGACGACTTCTTCACGGGCGTCGACCTGGTCGTTGCGGGCACGGACAATCTCGAAGCTCAGGCGCACATCAACACCATCGCCGTGCAGCGCGGGATTCCGGCCGTGTTCATCGGCATCCATGCCCTCGCCCAGGGAGGCCGCATCATCTGGACCCTTCCCGGAATGCCGTGCTACCGCTGCGTGGCCCGCGAACGCTTCGAGAACCCCGACGACAACAACCTTGCGGGAGCCGCAGGGGCCATCTTCGACTGCCAGAGCATCGACATGCACGCCACGCGCATCGCCGTCGGCATCCTCGAGCGCGACCAGAGCTCCTTGATGGGGCTGTTCTTTCGCGGCTTGGGCGGCCGCAACGACATCGTCGTCAGGTGCAGCACTGGGTATGCCTGGGGGAATCAGGTCTGGGACGCGCTCCTGGCCGACCTCCCTTCCCACCCTAAGCGGTACGCGGAGGAGCTGCGCGACTACCTCGTCGGCATGGACTGCCTCGGCTTCAAGACCAGCTATGACCCGTCCTGCCCGGTCTGCCCGAAAGGAGCGTGAAGCATGTACGCGAGGTTTGACCCGAACGAGTCCGAACAGGATTCCGTGCCGGAGCGCATCGAGAACGTGGACGGCTACGTCGATTATGGCAATGTCGGTCAAGTCGTTCCGACGGGCCAGGAAGAAGTCCGTTCGCGCCTCGTGGACGACCGCATCGAGTCCCAGCGTCGCGTGAGCCGAACGTTGCATTGCTGCCAACACGTCTCCAGCGCCGGTATCGGCGACCCGCATGCACGCTGTTGTGTCACGAACAGCACGATTTGTCCGCGTCCGGAGTGCTCGGTGCGGTGCGCGGGGTGCGGGTGTTTGGCTTGCCCTCGGCATTTCCGGCTTGTTGAGGGAATCCCGTTCTGCATGAACTGCACTCCCCAGCAGAAGGGCGAGTTCCCGTGGTTGGTCGTCATCGTTATCGTCGTCTTGCTGTTCCTCTTGGGGAGCATCGGGAGTCGCGCATGAAAGTGGTAACCCGTTGCTTGGTGGGGCTTTTCCTGTGGACGGCTACAGTTCTTTTGGCCTTGCGCGTAGAAGGACCACTTTCGGGAGCGCTGCGGCTGTACCTCGCGCTCGCCAGCATCGTCTTGTGCCTTCTGATCTTGTGGAAGCTTCAGCGAAGGAACGAAGCGTGAAAGACCCCGCGATCAAGCTGGGCCTGGATCTGGCGCAGCGCTTCGGCATGCTGCACGGCGACCGTCAACTGACTGGCTTGGCGAAGCTCTACCGTCGAGGATTGCTCCAGGACAACGACGCGGACCTGCTGCGGATGAAGCTGCGGCCGGCGTTTCGATACGCGGCACAGCATCAGGACGAGCTCGTCTTCAATCTGCCTAAAAACACGGAAGGCGAGATTGCACTCGGGCGCGCGGGAAAGGACATCGTGCGTGTTCCCTTGAAGGCGCTCGCACATCATCTTGTCGTCGTGTCCTCGACGGGCGGGGGCAAGACGTTTCTAATCCTCAGCGTCATCCTGCAACTCCTGAAGCTGGAGAATCCTCCGTCGGTGTGGTGCCACGACTACATCAAGGTCGACTTCTCGCGCCTCATCGCGCTCAACGTCCGCTCGCGGTTTCGCATCCTGAACTCGAAGACGCTCTTCATCAACATCCTCCAGCCTCCGGACGGGGTCGCCAAGCATGTGCACGGGGAACGCATGCTCGAGGTACTCGGTGACACGCTCGACCTCAAAGAGCCCACGCGTCTGGCGGTGCGCCGCGTCCTCCACAAGCTGTACGACGAGGGCATCCCGAACCTCGCAGACCTCGCCGAAGCCTTCCGCGAAGCCGACGTCAACGAGGTCATCAAGGCTAACTTCCTCTCCAAGGTCGAAGGCGTTGCCGCTGCGGTGCCGTCGCTGTACCACACGCGTCGTGGCTTCCGCATTGAACAGCTCGAACGACAGAACCTTGTCTGGGATCTGCACGATCTCG
>Ga0073934_10001224_pt1 | contig 64149 bp, 55 predicted proteins | sample LarsenN4metaG_FD_76834 | JGI IMG/M metagenome (GOLD analysis project Ga0073934, IMG submission 76834) | Hot spring sediment bacterial and archeal communities from British Columbia, Canada, to study Microbial Dark Matter (Phase II) - Larsen... ... | reverse complement strand
GGCGGTCGGCGGCGCCGTGGCGGTCGCGCTGGCGGCATTTGCCGTGCGTGGCGGCGCAATGTTGCGCCTCGCCGCCGCCGGCGTCGTGCTGTCGCTGGCGCCGTTCGTGCCGGTGGTCTGGACGACCTCGCGGTACTCGTATGGCGCCACGGCGTTCTTCGCGGTGCTGATGGCGGCGGCAGGCGTCACCGCCTTCGAGCGCCTGCGCCCGGAACGGCCGGCCCTGCGGGCCGCCATCACGCTTGCTGCGCTGGCCTTCGTCGCAGGCATCGCCGCGCTGCAGTCCTGGCAGTCCTACGCGCACGATGCACGCACCGGGCGCGACAGCGAGCGCTGGCGCCTGCTCGTCGCCGAGCTGCGCCGCAACGTGCCAGTGCTACCGCCCGGCGCGCAGATCTGGATCGTCGACGGGCCGTGGACGGAGCCGCTCTCACAGTGGAAGGAGGTGCCGAACGTGCCGCGCGCCATCTACGGCGACGGTATCGCCGTCGACCTCCCGCTCGACCAGTACCGCCGCGAGCGCCCGGCGCCCCACCCCAACGAAATCTTCCTCCGCTGGGACGGCGCGCGCCTGCGCGTTGTCCCGCGCGACGAAGTCATCCCGCCCTCCGCCGCTCCTCCTCCGTAGCGCGGACTTCAGTCCGCGCGCTGCCTGCCGGCACGCCGGCAGATCGACTCACGGACGACGGCGTTTCACCCCTCACCCCTCACCCTTCACTCCTCACCCCTCACTCTTCACCTTTCACGCCTCACCCTTCACTCTTCACTCTTCACCCCTCACTCTTCACCCTTCACTCGCCCCCGCGCTACACTTGCCCGACATGCCCAAAACCCCCGCCTCGGTGGAAGGCCTCGACGGCAACGAATACGAGCGCACCACCCTCTCGAACGGCCTCCGCATCCTCTCCGCGCCCATGCCCGCCACCCGCTCCGTCGCCGTCTCCATCTACGTCGGCGCCGGCTCCCGCTACGAGCGCGACGACCAGGCCGGCATCTCCCACCTGCTCGAGCACCTGCTCTTCAAGGGCACCGAGCGCCGCCCCACCGCCCAGCAGATCTCCGAGGAGATCGACGGCGTCGGCGGCGTCATGAACGCCGGCACCGACCGCGAGCTCACCGTCTACTACGCAAAGGTCGCCCGCCCCCACTTCTTCCGCGCCGCCGACGTCCTCACCGACATGGTGCGCCACCCGCTGATCGCCGCCGAGGAGCTGGAGAAGGAGCGCAAGGTCGTCATCGAGGAGCTGGCCTCGATCGCCGACTCGCCGCCTCAGCTCGTCGATGTGCTGCTCGACGCCACGATGTGGCCCGACCAGCCGCTCGGGCGGGACGTCGCCGGCACGGAGGAGTCGGTGCAGGCGATCACGCGCCAGGCCACGCTCGACTACATGCGCCGCCAGTACGCCCCCAATAACATCGTCGTCGCCGTCGCCGGCGCCATCGGCCACGACGAGGTCGTCGACGCCATCGACCGCGCCCTCGGCGACTGGCAGCCCGCCGCCCCCGCACCCTGGTTCCCGGCGCTCGAGCGCGACGACGGCCCCCGCATCGCCGTCCAGCACAAACCCACCGAACAGGCGCACATCGAGGTCGCCGTCCGCGGCGTCTCCAGCCAGCACCCCGACCGCTTCGCCATCGACCTCATCAGCGCCATCCTCGGCGAAGGCATGTCCAGCCGCCTCTTCCTCGAACTCCGCGAAAAGCGCGCCCTCTGCTACGACGTCCACAGCTACACCAGCCACTACCTCGATACCGGCGCCTTCGCCGTCTACGCCGGCGTCGACCCGGAGAAGGCCGCCGAAGCCTTCCAGGCACTGCTCGCCGATCTCGCGAAGATGGGCGCCGAAGGCCCCACCGAGCAGGAGCTCGAGAAGGCCCGCGAACTCTCGAAGGGCCGCCTGCTCCTGCGCATGGAGGACACCCGCGCCGTCTCCGGCTGGCTCGGCGGCCAGGAGATGATCCAGGGCCACGTCAAAACCCCCGACGAAATCGTCGCCCTCATCGACGCCGTCACCGTCGATGACACCCGCCGCGTCGCCCGCCACATCTTCGACGCCCGCCGCCTCACCGCCGCCGTCGTCGGCCCCTACAAAGACGACCGCACCTTCGCCCCCCTCCTCCGCCTCTAATCCCCACCCACCGCCCCCGCGCCGCCGCCCGGGATTGAGACGCCCGCCACCGCCGTGCTATCAATCCCCCACCGAAACCCGGGGGACTTCTTGTCGCTGTCCGAAGCCGACACCCGCGCCAAGCTCATCGATCCCGCGATCCACGCCCGCGGGTGGACGGAAGACCTCATCCGCCGCGAGGAGACCGCCGGCGCGATCGAGATCCTCGATGCCCGCCCCCGCCGCCGCCGCAGCGGCCGCACCGACTACACACTCCGCATCAAGGTCAACCCCGAGACCCAGCCCGTCGCCGTTGCCGTCATCGAGGCAAAGTCTGAGGACAAGCAGCCCGCCGTCGGTCTCGAACAGGCCAAGGACTACTGCCGCCGCCTGAACGTCCCGTTTGTCTTCAGCAGCAACGGCCACCTCTTCGTCGAGTACGACAATGTCACCGGCAAGACCGAGCAGCCGCGCCCGCTCGCCGACTTCCCCACGCCGGATGACCTTCGCGTCCGCTACGAGCAGTGCATGGGATTCCGCCTCACCGATGAGGCGGCGAAGCCCCTCCTCGCCCGCTACCCCAACGGTGAGGGTACCCGCCGCTACTACCAGGACGCCGCCATCCGCGCCGTCCTCGAAAAGCTCGCCCGCGCCGAAACGCTCGGCCAACCCAAGCGCGCGCTGCTCGCCCTCGCCACCGGCGCCGGCAAGACCTTCATCGCCGTCAACCTCCTCAAGCGCATCGCCGATGCCGGCCAGCTCCGCAAGGCACTATTCCTCTGCGACCGCGACGAACTCCGCGCCCAGGGTGCCGGCGCCTTCCAGAACGTCTTCGGTGCAGATGCCGCGGTTGTCTCAAGCGCAAGCGCACAGAAGAATGCGCGCGTGCTCATCGCCACCTACCAAACGCTCGACATCGCCAGCGACGACGCGAGCGCGAACTTCCTCACCGAGCATTACCCCGAAAACTACTTCAGCCACATCATCATCGACGAATGCCACCGCTCCGCCTGGGGCAAGTGGTCGCAAGTCCTCACCCGCAACCCCGACGCCGTCCAGATCGGCCTCACCGCCACACCGCGCCAGCTCCTCACCGCCGCCGACACCCCCGAGGCCGCCGCCGACGCCCTCATCACCGCCGACAACTACAAGTGGTTCGGCGAGCCCGTCTATGAGTACGACATCGCCCAGGGCATCGAGGACGGCTACCTCGCCGCCTGCGAGATCGCCCGCCGCGACATCTTCATCGATGACGACCCAGAGACCGCCGGCCTCACCCAGAAGGACCTGCGCGATAAACGTCTCCGCAACGCTCGCACCGGCCAGCCCGTCGCCCTCGCCGATGTCCGCGACCGCTATGATGCGACCGCCTACGAGGCGCGGTTGATGCTCCCCGAGCGCGTCAAGGCCATGTGCGCCGACCTCTTCCAGCATCTCGTCGACACAGGCGGCCCGCTCGGTCCGGAACAGAAGACCATCATCTTCTGCGCCCGCGATACCCACGCCGATGCCGTCGCCATCGAGATGAACAACCTCTACGCCGACTGGTGCGCGACGCGCGGCACGAAGCGCGCGACCCCGTACGCCTTCAAGTGCACCGCCCAGTCCGGTGGCGGCGAACACCTCGCCGACCTCCGCGGCGCCTCCCGCTCGCACTTCATCGCCACCACGGTCGAGCTCCTCACCACCGGCGTCGATGTGCCCTGCGTCCGCAACATCGTCTTCTTCAGGTACGTCCGCTCCCCCATCGCCTTCTACCAGATGGTCGGCCGCGGCACGCGCATCGATGAAACGACGAACAAGCTCATGTTCCGCGTGTACGACTACACCGACGCAACCCGCCTCTTCGGGCAGGGCTTCATCACCAAGATGTCCGCGCCGCGCACCAGGTCAGGCGGTACACCGCCGGACCCCGACGAGCTCGACGAAACTATCATGGCCGAAGGCTTCATTGTGCGCGTCAACGATGCCGGCCGCTACGTCCTCGACCCCGACACCGGCAAGCCCACCCCAGTCGAGGAGTACACTCGCCGCGTCACCGCCCGCCTGGTCGAGGAGGCGGCCACCATCGTCGTCGATGAGGGCGTGCTCTTCCGCACGAACGAGACCGCGTTCGTCCAGACGAAACGCAAGCTCCTCGATGACTGCGACCTCTGGTGCATCGTCAGCCTCCCGCCCGGCACGTTCGTCAACGCCGGCGCCGGCGTGAAGGCCAACCTCCTCTTCTTCACGTAAGGCCGGCCCACCGAGCGCATCTGGTACTACGACCTCTCGCACATCAAAGTCGGTAAGAAGACGCCACTCACCCTCGCCCACTTCGACGACTTCTTCCGCCTGCTCCCCGAGCGGGCGGACAGCCTCTACTCGTGGACCGTCAGCCGCGAAGACATCGAGGCGAAGAACTACGACCTCAAGGCGGTCAACCCGAACGCCAGGGCCGAAGAAGACACCCGCACCCCCGAAGAGCTCCTCGATCTCATCGAAGAGCAGGGGCGTCAGGTCGCCGAAGCCGTCGCCTCACTCCGTGCGCTCATCGACAGCGACACCACCCGCTAGGTGCCCCACCCCCCGGCGAGCTACGCTCGCCGCAAACTCACCTGACCGCAGGCAAACGAAAGCTGAGAGCCCCCATGCCCCGAGGCGGCCGCCGTCCCGGCGCCGGCGCCCCCGCCGGCAACACCAACGCCCTCCGCACCGGCGGCCGCTCCCGCGCCGCCGAAACCGTCCTCGCCGCCCTCCTCACCCACCCCAACGTCCGCGCGATCTTCCGCCTCCTCATCACCCGCGGCCTCTGGCCCCCGCCCTTCAAGACCAACCCCCTCTTCCGGGGCCGCCTCGGCCAGCTCCCCGCCGCCACCCAACGCGACCTCCGTCGCGCCTGGGCCATGCAGGTCGTCCGCTGCCTCTACCCCGCCCTCGTTGATTGTTCGCACCCCGCGTTCAATCAAATCAATCAACCGCCCGAATCTGGCTGGCCCACCCCCTGGCCCGGCCCCAGATTCACCGGCGACGAATTTCGCGCCATCTTCAAAAACCCGCAAACAATCAAAACCTCCCGCACCAACCCAACCCCAACCCACCAACCTCCAGCCGCCAAGTGCTAAAATGACCTAACCAGATCCGGCGCGCCCCCGGCGCGGCCACCAACCCCCAACCGGGCCCCACCACACATGACCACCGACTCCAACATCGGCAACATCCGCCCGCGCGGCATCGAAGACGAGATGCGCGCCTCCTACCTCGATTACGCCATGAGCGTCATCGTCCAGCGCGCCCTCCCCGACGTCCGCGACGGCCTCAAGCCCGTCCAGCGCCGCATCCTCTACGCCCTCCACGACATGGGCATCCGCCCGAACTCCGCCTACCGCAAGTCCGCCGGCATCGTCGGCGAGGTCCTCGGCAAATACCACCCCCACGGCGATGCCCCCGTCTACGAGGCCATGGCCCGCATGGCCCAGGACTTCTCCATGCGCTACCTGCTCATCGACGGCCAGGGCAACTTCGGCTCCGTCGATGGCGACCCACCCGCCGCCATGCGCTACACCGAGGCCCGCATGGCCCCCATCGCCGAGGAGCTCCTCGCCGATATCGACTCCAACACCGTCGATACCCGCCCCACCTACGACGACCGCAACACCGAGCCCATCGTCCTCCCCGCCCGCGTCCCCAACCTCCTCATCAACGGCGCCGATGGCATCGCCGTCGGCATGGCCACCAAGATCCCGCCCCACAACATCGGCGAAATCTGCGACGCCGTCGCCCTCCTCATCGAAAACCCCGACGCCACCACCGAAGAACTCTGCGAGGTCGTCAAAGGCCCCGACTTCCCCACCGGCGGCATCATCTTCCGCATGCGCAAGGACGCCGCGCTCGACGACGAGGGTAAGCGCCACGAGGTCATGCGCGACGCCATCAAGGAAGCCTACGCCGACGGCCGCGGCCGCATCGTCATGCAGGCCCGCGCCACCATCGAGGAGATGGCCAAGGGCAACCGCTGGCAGATCATCGTCTCCGAGCTGCCCTTCCAGGTGAACAAGGCCTCCCTCGTCGAACGCATCGCTGAGCTCGTCAAAGAACGCAAGATCGTCGGCATCAGCGACCTCCGCGACGAGTCCGACCGCCACGGCATGCGCATCGTCATCGAGCTCAGCCGCGAGGGGCAGGCCGCGTCCGTCCTCAACCAGCTCTACAAGCACACCGCCATGCAGACCTCGTTCCCCGTGAACATGGTCTCGCTCGACCACAACCAGCCGAAGACGATGGGCCTCAAGAAGATGCTCGAGGCCTTCATCGACCACCGCCGCGAGGTCATCCGCCGCCGTACCCAGTTCGAGCTCGACCGCGCCCGCGAACGCGAGCACATCCTCCAGGGCTACCTCATAGCCCTCAAGGACCTCGACAAGATCATCCAGACGATCAGGAACGCCGAGTCCGCCGACGCCGCCAAAGAGAAGCTCATGGCCAAGCCCTGGCAGATGAGCGACAAGCAGGCGCAGGCCGTCCTCGACCTCCAGCTCCGCCGCCTTGCCCGCCTCGAACGCGACAAGATCGAGGACGAGTTCAAGGAGCTCATCAAGCGCATCAACTACCTCGAAGACCTCCTCAAGAGCCCGCGCAAGATCGACTACCTGATCCGCGACGACATGGCCGAGCTCAAGCAGAAGTACGGCGACGAGCGCCGCACCCAGATCGTCGACACCGGTGCCGAGGACATCTCCGAGGAAGACCTCGTCGCCCACCAGGAGACCGTCGTCACGATCTCCAACCGCGGCTACGTCAAGCGCATGCCGCTCGAGAGCTACCGCCTCCAACGCCGCGGCGGCAAGGGCATCACCGGCATGATCACCCGCGACGAGGACGCCGTCCGCCACCTCCTCGTCTGCGACACGCACGACAACGTCCTCTTCTTCACCGAACGCGGCCGCGTCTTCTTCTCGAAGGCCTACGACCTCCCCGACGCCAAGCGCCAGGCGAAGGGCATCCCCATCGTCAACGTCATCGACTGCGAGCCCGGCGAGCAGATCACCGCCATCGTCGCCCTCCGCGACTACTCGAAGGACTACATGGTGATGGCAACGGCGCAGGGCGAGGTGAAGAAGACGCCGCTCTCCGAGTTCAAGGAGGTCCGCCGAAACGGCAAGATCGCCATGGACCTCGAGAAGGGAGACGAGTTCGTCGCCGCGAAAGTCGTCCACGAGGACGACGAGATCGTCATGATCACGTCGTCCGGCCAGGCGATCCGCTTCCCGGTGTCCGTGCTGCGCTCCGCCTCGCGCACCTCCGGCGGCGTCCGCGGCATCAAGCTCGACAAGGGCGGCCGTGTCGTCTCACTCGAGGTCGTCACTCCCGGCCACGACCTCTTCACGATCACCGAGAAGGGCATGGGCAAACGCACGCCATTCGAGGAGTACCGCGTCACCAACCGCGGCGGCCAGGGCATCCGCAACTACGCGATCACGCCGAAGACCGGCCAGGTCGTCGCCTCCCGCACCGTCAACTCCGCCATGGAGCTGATCGTCATCAGCCGCGATGGCATCGTCATCCGCACCCGCATGGACCAGATCCGCGCGATGGGCCGCGCGACGCAGGGCGTGCACGTCATCAACGTCGCCCCCGGCGACGCCGTCGCCTCGCTCGCCACGATCGACATGTCCGGCGGCACGCCCTCCGGCCCGTCTGGCGGCCCCGGTGGCGGGCCCGACGCCGACCACGAAGCCGAACAGCCACCGCTCGCCGGCCTCGGACCCGATGCCGCCGCCCCGGTGGCGCGCCAGCGCGGCACGCGCGGTCCCGCGCGAAAACCCACGCCGATCCGGCCCCGCGCCCGCGGCGAGCTCCCGGCCCGCGCCGCCGCTGCGCCCCCGCGCAAGCCCGCCACGAAGGCGCCGCCAAAGCCAGCGTCGCGAGCTGCGTCGGGACCCGCCTCAAAGGCGGCTGCGAAGCGGACGTCGCCCCCGAAGGCGAAGGCCGCGCCTCCGAAACGCCCCCTTGCCTCCGCGCGCAAGCCAGCCGCAACGAGGCCGACACCCGCGCGCGGCAAGCGGCGCTAGGTGCGCGCGCGCTCGTCCTCCCAGGCCGGTTGGCGCGGCCCGACGCCGCCCGCTACACTGGCGCTCGCTGAAGACAGCAGGCGCCTTCGGGCTTAATCGACAGCCTGCCGAAGCACAATACGCAGGTACCGGCCGCCTTCGGCGGCACCTCGCGTGTGCCCCTGTCTTCGGCAGGGGTTTTCTGTTGCCCCGCCGTCCATCAGCGAGAAAGGCCGCCGATGCCCACCGCGAAGAAGGAAGCCACCGTCGCCGAGCTCAAGGACCTCGTCGAACGGGCGACGATCGTTGTCGGCGCGGAGTACCGTGGCCTGTCGGTCAAGGAGATGACGACGCTCCGTCGCGCGCTGCGCGACGCCGGCGTCGAGGCGCACGTCGTCAAGAACCGCCTGTTCCAGCTTGCGGCGCAACAGGCGGGCCGCGCCGACGCCGGCCAGGTCGCCGAGGGCCCGTCGATGGTCATCTTCGGGTTCGGCGATATCGTCGCCCCGTCGAAGGCGATCAGTGACTACGCACGCACCGCGCGCAACGCCTTCGCCCCCCGCAAGGTGTTCATCGAGGGCCAGGTATCGGACGGCAAGCTCGTCGCGGAGCTGGCCTCGCTGCCCTCGCGCGAGGAGCTGATCGGCAAGCTGGCGGGCGCGTTCATGCAGCCCGTCCAGCAGCTCGCCGTCTTGCTCAACGACTCGATCCAGTCGTTCGCCCGGCTGATCGACGCCCGCGCCGGCCAGCTCGAGGGCGAGGGTGGCGCCCCCGCCGAGGCAGCGGCGCCCGCATAGCACAGTTCCCGTCAGTGAGTCATCCGCTTCGGCGGCACGAGAGGAAGGACAACGACATGGCCAAGGTGGAAGAGGCGTTCGAGATCATCAAAGGCATGACGATCATCGAGCTGCGCGATCTCAACAAGAAGATCGAGGACGAGTTCGGCATCACCGCGGCGGCGCCGGCGATGATGATGGCGCCGGGCGCAATGGCCGGTGCCGGTGGCGGTGCCGCGGCGGCCCCCGCCGAAGAAGAGAAGACCGAGTTCAACGTCGTCCTCAAGGACGCCGGCGCGAACAAGATCAACGTCATCAAGGCGGTGCGCGAGGTGACGACGCTCGGCCTCAAGGAGGCTAAGGACCTCGTCGAGAGCGCGCCGGTGAACGTAAAAGAAGGCGTCGCGAAGGCCGAGGCCGACAGCGTCGCCGCCAAGCTCAAGGAAGCCGGCGCCACCGTCGAGGTCGTCTAACCGCCGATATCTACCGTCGCGCGGACTGAAGTCCGCGCGGCCGCATCGCCGCACACGACGTCGCGCGAACGACATAACGCCGCGCGCCGCGCGCGGTCACACACGTGATCTCGCATGCCGCGCGGCGTCGCCGTGCCCGGCGCGCTAGACTGCCGAACCGTGGACTGCTACGCGTGCGACCAGCCGGCGATCAACGCATGCCGCCGTTGCGCGAAACCTTACTGCGAGGACCACGGCAACGCGTCGTACTGCGCCGGCTGCCTCGAGCCGGCGAGCGCCTTGCCCTCCTTCAACCTCTACCGCATCGCCCTGCTCGTCATGCTCGTCGGCACCGCCGTCGCCGTGTACCTCCTGATCCGCCCGCCCGGCGACACGGGTGATGCCGCGCCGGTCGTCGTCGGCCGCTCGGCGCCGACGCCGACATCCGAGGCCGAACGCTCGCCTCAGGCGACGGCCACCGCCGCCGTCGACGAACCACCGCAGTCCTCAGGCACCGAGACGGCGGCCACCGCCACCCCGGCCGCTTCGCCGACGCCAGCGACGACGCCCGTCGCCACGCCGACATCGCAGTTCCGCGAGTACGTCGTACGGGAAGGCGACACGCTGTACGGCATCGCCCAGGCCACGCTGCCGCCGGGCGATGACATCGCCGCCTATGTGCAGGCGATCGCCACGCTGAACCAAATCGATGTCGATGCTCCGCTAACGGTCGGCACGAAGATCGCGCTGCCGCCGCTCCCCTGAAGCGCGTCGTGCGGCCACCAGAAGACACCGCCCGCCTGTCACTGCTGCGGAGCATGCTGCTGCACGTGCTCTTCCTCGCCGCCGCCGTCGCGGTCTGCTACTGGCTCGTGACGGCCGGCGGCGGCTTCGCGTACGTCAGCCTGACCGTCGTCGGCGCCGTCGGACTGCTGCTCGCCTGGCACGTCGGCCAGCACCTGCTCGACCTGCGCTCGCCGCTCGCCGAGACCGAGGGCGTCGTGCTCCGGAAGTGGAAACGCGCCGACCTGATCATCGCCTGGGACAGCTTCTACATCGGCGTCGGCCGGGCCATCTTCCGCATCGCGCCCGAGGACTGGGTGCTCGTCGACGAGGGCAGCTACGTGAAGGTCGTCCACTTCCCACGCACGTTGCATGTGGTCTCGGTGCATGAGGTGCGCAGGCCGCCCGCAACGCCGGTCGCCTGAGCTCCTCACCCCGGCAATCCCGGGAAGCTGCTAGGATCGCCCGCGGAGGGAGAACGATGCCGAAACCGTATATCGCATGCATCGCCGCGGCGCTCGCCGTCGTAGCGCTTGTGGGGCTGTGGTCGCCCGGCCGCGCCTCGGCGCACGACGCTGCCCGCGCCGCCGTGACGCCTGGCGGCCCGCTGCTCGCGGCCGCTGCCCCGGCGCGGGAGCCCGGCGCGCCGCCACGCCAGCGCCAGGTCGACCAGCACGACGACTCGCGCGTCGAGGTACAGCTCATCGTCCTCGGCGCGGCCGCCGTCACGGTCGTCGTCGTCGGCACGGCCGCGTACTTGCTGCGCCGCCGGCTGGGGCTGACTGCCTACGACCCGAAGGAGGCCGAGGCGAAGATGGGGCACTAGCAGCACGCGTTGCGCCGGCCGCCAGCGCTACCCCGAGTGGCATGGACATGGCGCGTTCGCAGCGTTGACAGTGGATGAGGACGCACACACAATGAACTCCATTCAGCGAGATCCCGCGCCGGGGTTGCGCGGTCGGTAGAGGAGGGGCTCATGGGCGAGGGGGACCTCGGGCTGCGGTACTGGAACTCGCGCATCTCCCGGCGCCGTGTGCTGGCCGGCGCGGCGGCGACCGCCGCGGCAGCCGGCTCGATCGCGATCGTCGGCTGCGGCGGCGGCAGCAAGAACAACGGTGGGGGCGGGAACGGCGGCAACGGTGGCGCGCTGCCGACCGCCCGCGTGCAGGACGGCTATCAGGACGGGCCGGCCAAGCCCGGCGGCATCCTGCGCGTCCGCCAGGCGACGGCGTTGCCCTCGATGAACCCGTTCGGTCCTGGCATCCTCACCCTCGCGCAGGGACTCACCCTCGGTTTCACCGTCTTCGACCACATGTGGTACGTCCCCACCGATACGGGCGAGGTCGAGCTCTTCCTCGCGACGAAGGTCGAGCAGCCGGATGCGCAGACCGTCATCGCCACCATCGGCGACGCCACGTTCCAGGAGAAGCAGACCTTCGCATCGAGCGGCGCCAGCGGGCGCAAGATCGACGCCGAGGACATCGTCCAGAGCTTCAAGCGCTACCGCGAGGAGGTCGGCATCGGCTTCGACTTCCTCCACGACATCATGGAGGACATCACCTCGCCGGGGCCGATGCAGGTGAAGATCACGACGAAATTCCCGTGGGCGTGGATCTTCACGTCCTCGAACGCCGGCTCGCCGCTCGTCAGCAACATCATGCCGAAGGAGATCCTCCACGGCTGGGAGGACAAGCTGACGCAGGACGCGATCGGCTCCGGGCACTGGATCCTCGCCGGCCACGAGAACGGCGCCAACATCCGCTTCCGCAAGTTCCCGAAGTTCCGCACGTTCCAGAACGGCCGCGACATCACCGGCCAGCCCTATCTTGATGGGGTCGACTTCGTCTACATCACCGACGACAACGCCGCGCTGGCGGCCTTCCGTACCGGCGACATCGATACGTACGGCTTCAGCGGCCGTAAGGAGATGGAGGACACACAGTCGCAACTCGGCGACAAGATCGTCACCGGCCAGGACCTCTCGCGCGACTACCTGAACCTCATGATGATCTATGAGCCGCCCTTCACCGACATCCGCGTCCGCGAGGCGTTCAATAAGCTCATCGACCGCGACGAGGCGATCCTGCTGCTGAATGACGGCGACGCGCTGAAGTGCGGGCCGATCCCGCCGGCGCACAAGAAGTATGTGCTGCCCGATAACGACCCGACGGTGCAGGACTACTTCACGCCGAACGTCGCCGAGGCCAAGAAGCTGCTCGACGCCGCCGGCTGGGACTACAACCAGGAGTGGGAGCTGAAGCACTCGAACAGGCCGGTTGATTCGAGCCTGGCGCAGGTGCTGCAGCAGCAGCTCTCGCGCGGCGGGGTGAAGATCAAGCTTGTGCAGGAAGACCTCGTGAAGTGGTTCAGCCAGACGCTGAACCAGAGCCAGTTCAAGCTCACCTGCTTCCAGCACCTGCCCTACGAGGACCCGGACCTGCCGCTGCGCTTCTACCTGAGCGCGAAGGAGGGCCGCAGCAACTTCATGAAGTACGGCGAGGACGAAGTCGACAAGGCCGTCCTCGCGGCCGCGCAGGAGCTGAACGAGGAGGAGCGCGTCAAGAAGGTGCAGGAGGCGCAGCGCGTCGTCATGAAGCACTACTCGCCGATGCTGAACATCCTCTCGGCGATCAACTTCGGCGCCCGCTACGCCTACGTGAAGGGCTCGATCACCGGCCGCGGCTCGTACGGCCTCTTCAACCGGACGACATGGCTCGACAAGGCGTGATCGCGACGCACGGAGCGATGATGCGCGGCGTCAGCGCGAGCGCGGCAACGACGCTGCGGCGCCGGAGGACCGGCACATGACGCGGTACGCGCTACGGCGGCTGGCCTGGCTGCCGGTGATCCTGTTCGCTGTCTCGGTGATCGTCTTCGTGATCCTGCGCGAGCTGCCCGGGCAGGACCCGGCGGCGGCGATCGCCGGGCAGGGCGCCCGGCCGGAGGACCTCGCGGCGATCCGTCACCAACTCGGGCTCGACCAGTCGTTGCCGCGGCAGTACGCCGAATACATGAAGAACGTGCTCAGCGGCAGCTTCGGCCACGAGTACAACAGCAAGCGCGAGATCTTCTGCGCGCCCTGGAACTCCGGCGACTGCCTCTTCTGGGACAAGTTCGAGCCCACCGCGCAGATCATCGGCCTCGGCCTGTTCTTCGCCGTGCTCTTCGGCGTCTCGTTCGGCGTCATCTCGGCGATGTACCGCAACAGCGTCATCGATTACATCGTCCGCGTCTTCGCGGTCATCTTCTCGTCGATCCCCGAGTTCTTCCTGCTGACGCTGCTGATCGTCATCCCGTCGTACCTCTGGAACTACGCGCAGCCCTCGGGCGGCTACGTGCGCCTCTGGGACGACCCGATGCACTGGATCCGCCTGATGCTTCCCGCATCGTTCATCCTCGGTATCTCCGGCTCGGCCGGTCTGATGCGGCTGACCCGCACGACCATGCTTGAGGTGCTGCGCAGCGACTACATCCGCACGGCGCACGCGAAGGGCCTGCGCCAGCACACCGTGATCCTCGCCCACGCCATGCGCAATGCCGGCACGCCGATCGTGACCGCGATCGGCACGGCCTTCATCGCCGTGTTCGGCGGAAACATCATCGTCGAGCGCATCCTCTCCATCCAGGGCCTCGGCCTCTGGTTCTTCACGGCGGCCCTCATCCGCGATATCCCCGTCGTGCAGTTCCTCGCCGTGTATACGGCGTTCATCGTCGTGCTCATGAACCTGATCGTCGACCTGTCCTACGGGTTCATCGACCCGCGCGTGAGGTACAGCTGATGGCCGTCGCCGCGCAGGGCGTAGCCGCGAGGGCGGCCGAGCAGTCGTGGGAGATGCCGGCAGAGCGGCCACTGCTGAGCCGGCTCCTGCGGCCGTGGCGGCAGAACCCGGTCGGCGCCATCGGACTGCTGATCGTCGTGATGTTCTTCCTCATCGGCATCTTCGGGCCATACCTGGCGCCGTACGACCCGCGGGCGCTCGACGCGAGGGCGCGCTTCCTCGGGCCCGAGTGGGAGCACCCGTTCGGCACGACGAGCCTCGGCCAGGACATGTTCAGCCGCATCCTGCAGGGCGCCCGCCTTTCCCTCACCTTCAGCGCCGCCGTGTTCTTCTTCGGCTTCATCCCCGGCACCGCGCTCGGCATCGCCAGCGGCTACTTCGGCCGCTGGATCGACTACCTGATCCAGCGCTCTGGCGAGGCGTGGACGGCGCTGCCGCAGCTGCCGATCCTGCTCACGGTCGTAGCCGCCGTGGGCCCCGGCCTCAAGGCGGTCGTCATTGTCGTCGCGATCAGCGCCCTCTTCGGCGGCTCGCGCCTGCTGCGCGCGGTGGCGCTCGTCGAGAAGCATAAGGAGTACATCGTCGCCGCGCGCGCGACCGGCGCGAACGAGCTCCACATCCTCTGGCGCCACATCATCCCGAACATCATGCCGTTCATCCTCGTCGGCGCGAGCAGCGTCTTCGCCCTGGCCATCGTCGCCGAGGCCGTGCTCAGCTTCCTCGGCCTGGGCGCCCAGCCCGGCACCCCCGGCTGGGGCATCGACCTCAGCTCGGCGATCCAGGGCGGGCGTGCGTCCTCCTACCCGCACCTGATCATCTTCCCCGGCTTCGCGATCTCGATCGTCGTGCTCGGGTTCAACCTGCTCGGCGATACGCTGCGCGACATCCTCGACCCGCGTCTGCGCGGCTCTACCGGCCCCCGCCGCTAACGCCGGCCCGCGTTTCGCCGCTCGCGCCGTTGCGCGAAGTAGTCCCGCACGGCCGCCGGCCAGAGGCAGGCCACCGCGACGGCGGCCGCGAGCAGGATCAGCAGCGCGCCGCCGATGACCCGCGCGACCGCCTCGCCGCCGCTCGCATCCGACAACGCGTTGAACAGCATGACCGCCGCTACGAAGCCCGTGACGATCGCGATCAGGAAGCCCGTCGCGCGCGCCGTCGGCGACGGCAGGCCGGGCTCGGCCTGGCGGATGATGCGGCGGGCGGTCGCGGCCTGTGGAGGCGGGGACGCCGGGGCTTCCGGCGTCCCGGTGCGGTCGCGACGACGGTCGCGGCGGTCACGTGGTCGTTTCTTGCGGCCTCGCGGTTCGGGCATCGTGGCGGGACCTACCATCGAGCGGAGTTGAAGCTCCGCCGCTCCTACGATAGCTTCGGCGCTCGCTACTGCTCCGGCGGACCGAGCGCGAGGCCGATGAGCCGGTACGCCAGCTTCGCAGCGAGCTGCGCGCACGAACGCGGCCCCAGCGCCGGCGACAGCTCTGTCAGGTCGACGCCGACGATCCGCCGCGCTCGCGCGACGGCGGCGAGCAGGTCCGTCACCTCGTCCCAGTGCAACCCGCCGGGCTCCGGCGTGCCCACCGCCGCCATCTCCGATGGGTCGAAGCAGTCGAGGTCGATCGTGATGTACACGTCGTCCGACAGCTTCGCGATGACATCGTCGGCACCCGCCTCGCGGAATGCCCGCGGCGTGTAGAACGCGAGGCCCCGCTCACGGATCAGCGCCGCGTCCTCGACCGACGCCGAGCGCAGGCCGACCTGCGTCACCGGCACGAGGTCGAGCGCGCGCCGCAGCGTGCAGGCGTGGTTGTAGCGCGAGTCGAGGTACTCGTCGCGCAGGTCGGAGTGGGCATCGAAGGCGAGCACCGATAGCCCCGGTGTACGCGCCGCATGCGCGCGGACCGGCCCGACGGCGACCGTGTGCTCGCCTCCGAGTGTGACCACGAACTTCCCGGCGTCAAGCAGCTCCCCCACGACCGACTCGACGCGCGCCGCCATCGCCTCCGGCGACCCTGTGTGCGGCGCCACCTCAGCCATCGTCGCGATGCCGTGCCGGTACGGCTCGAAGCCGAGGCCCACGTCATACAGCTCCATGTCCGCCGAGGCGTCGATGATCGCGCGTGGGCCGTCGCGGGCGCCGGCGCGAGCGGAGACCGTCGAGTCGTACGGCACCGGCAGGATGACCGCCCGGGCGCGCTCGAAGGCCGCGTCCTCGGGGTCGAGCGAGGCGAAGTTCACGGGCGGGTAGAAGCGGTCGTCGGGCACGCGGGCAGTGTAACGGCCGGTCAGGACTCCTCATCGGGGCCGATGTTGGATGTTGGAAGTTGGATGTTGGACACTCCGCCAGTGGCCAGTGGCGACCAGCGACCAGTGGCCAGCAGCGGCCAGTGGCCAGCGACCAGCGACCAGGAGCCCCAGCTTGATACGCCAGCCATCGGCACCCGTTGATCTCTGGATGGTCGCCCTCTCGACGCGCCCCCGCGCCCTCCGCCTCTCCGCCTGGCTCTTCGGCAGCCTCGCGTTCTTCGCCACGGTCGCGCTCGCTGCCTACGCGGCCCTCTGGGTCGCCCGCGACCTGCGTTCGCCCGGGCGCTCGGGCGAGGTCGCTGGCGCCCTCACGGCCGCCGACCTCGACCTGCCGCCGGGGCTCGTCGCCGTCCAGCGCGTCCCCGATGCCGCCGCCTTTCAGCGCCTCGCCGGCTTCCGGCCCTTCGTCCCGGAGGCCGTGCCATCGACCACGAAGCCCGAAGCCTCCCTCGCCGTCACGCTGCCCGACGAGCAGGGGCGCCGCGTCGGCCGCGTCGGCTTCTCGATGACGGATGAGCCGGTCGACGGCATCACCGGCCCCACCATCGTGCTGATCGAGGCGCCCGGGGCGCCGGGCGCCGGCGTCGACGGCGAGCTCAAGCGCATCACATCGGGCACCGGACGCGCGCTCGCCGCGACGCTCGCCTGCCGTGGGCTCGTCGTCGACGTGCAGCTGTACTTCCAGCCCGACCCGCAGCCCGGCGAGCCGTTCGTGACGCCGTACATGACGGCCGTGGCCCAGGACTTCGTGAACCGCGTCAAGCGTGCCTGCGCGTAAGCGCGGATCCCGGTGAAACGCAGAGGCACAGGGGACGGTGTCCCCTGTGCCTCCGACCCTTTGCCGTGAGCCGCGTTACTTGCGCTTGCTGCTGCTTGCCGTGCCCGCGCGCTTGCGCTTCTCGCGCTGGTAGCGCTGCTCGTGCTCTTGCTGGCTGACGCGCGAGCGGTCCTGCTTGCCGCGCTTCTTCGGGTCGTCGGGCATGATGTGCCTCCTCCGGGCCGCTCGGCTACGTCCGCAGCATGCCGCCGCGCCCGGCCCCGGCGATCGCCTTCCATATCACCAAAATCAGCACCGCGCCGACGATCGCCAGGATGATGCTGCCGATGTCGAAGTCGTCGATCCCGTTGCTGATGCCCAGCGCGACGGCGATGAACCCGGCGATCACGGCGCCAGCGATCCCGAGCAGGACCGTGAGCACGAGCCCCATGACGCCGCCGCCGATCGGGTCATCCTTCACGAGCAGCTGCGCGATGGCGCCTCCGATCAGGCCGACGATGATCCAGGCGAGAATCCCCATGTGCACCTCCCGATGCGCTTCGTGTGACTGGCTGGCGGCATTGTCACGCGGCTGTGCCTCAGGAGGCGTCGCGGGGTAACGCGCGAGGCTTGCAGTTCCGTGCACGCTGGCGACGAGTCAGCGGCGCTGCAAGGCCCGTGACGCGGGCGCCGGCGCGATCACGAAAGGCCCGGGCGGGATGCCCGGGCCTCACATGGGCGATGCGGTTGTGGGTGCTCGCTAGAGCGGGCGGACGTTGAGGGCGCGGCTGCGCGACGGGTCGCGCGTGTCCTTGCCCTTCTCGAACTCGACCTGCTGGCCTTCGCTCAGGCTGTCGAACATGCCGCCCTGAACGGCGGTGGTGTGGAAGAAGATGTCCTCCGATTCGCCGTCCGGTCGGATGAAGCCGAAGCCTCGGTCCTTCGCCAGCCGCTTGATCTGTCCGGTTGCCAACTGCTGTTCCTTTCTGCGCCCCGTGCCCTGCACCGGCAGCACCGTGCCACCGGCCGCACGAAGGCATACGCACGTGTTCGTCTATCCGCCGAAGCGGACGGGCCTCTGGTGCGTCTCGGGGCTTACTGCGGGAAGCGGAAGCGGACGAGGACGGCTGCCGAGGACTTACGCCGGGCAGCATACCAGATCACACAGGCGGGACGGGACTCCGTAGTGGCTGGGCGCCATCGGACCTACACTGCGGCGATGGGTGAACTCGAAGAGCTGCACGCGTCGATCCTCACCCGCCTGCGGTCGATCGTCGCCGCGGCGGAGGAGCTCGCTCCGGCGCAGCTGAATGCGATGCCCGAGGTCGAGGGCACGAACTCGCCGTACGTGCTCGCGACGCATGCGCTGGGGAACGCGCGGGCGTGGGTGCTGGGGATCGCGTGCGAGCAAGACATCGCGCGCGACCGGCCGGGCGAGTTCGCCTCGTCGGGACCGACGGCTGAGGCGCTGCGGGCGTCGCTGACGCGGCTCGAGTCGGAGTCGAGGCGGCGATCGCGCGCGGGCTCGACCTCGGCAGACGGATCACGCCGCGGCAGGACCTCTGGGGGCCGAACCCCGCCCGCGCGATCACCGTGCGGCGCGCGCTGATCCAGGTAATCGAGCACGCATCGCTGCACCTGGGGCACTTGGAGATCACGCGCGATGTGCTGCGGGCGGCCGCTGGTACGTAGCGCGCTCGCGGCGGCAAGATACGCGCATGCAGACCAGCGTCTTCTGTCCGCCGCCGATTGGCTCCCGCAGGCTGATCTGCTCGACACAGTTGGAACGTGATGCGTACGGAATATTGTCGGGCATCCGCACGCCGGAACCTCGCGCGTGTTGCGTGAGAGGGGGTGGGCTAAGTCCCCGAAGCGGGATCGGCGGAGCAAGCTTCGGTGCAACCGAGGGCCTGGGCGATCTGGCGCGCAATGTACGATCGATCCTGTATTTCCTCGCGGCTCACATAGAGTGCTGCTGCCACTTGAACGTAGCCCGCCGGTTCGTCTGGATCAGGGTCGATGAACTCGTGAGGGATCACCCGCTCGAGGTTTAGCTTTGCGAGAGTTTGGAGTGTCTCTTGGTCGACGACGAAGATGTAGAGGACGTAAGGGCCGGGCGTATCGACAACGCGGATGCTTGTTAGATACTCGTCTATGCTGGCGGTATCCTTGCTGACAGTGGGGCCGACCGGGCACGGCGCCTTGACGCTGAGTGGCTCGGACTCCAAGAAGGAATTCTTCCAGAGGCTGCGCTTGTTGTCGTCGCGAGCATTCTCGACGAGGGAAGCGACATCCGCCTCCTTCCCGAGTGTTCCGCTGACGTCTGAAACACAGACGGCGAGGCTCCGGCGACCGTGCTTTAGAAAGGCTGCGTTATCCGCAAAGTCTTGACGATCGGCCTCCCCCGGAGCAACGGTAGTGAAAATGAAAGCACCTGCTGCGAGCCCGGCGATCGCACCGACGCACGCGAGCAGCAGTTGTCCTCGCTTCGTACTTACTCGCATGACTGACGCCCTCCTTAGTATTGGGGGTGCCTCTAGTAGTTGCTCTGGACTATCACTACAATGAGAGTGTCTCGGTCGAGCTGTGTCGGAAATGGGTAATCGGCCGAACAGCCGTAATAGACACTGTGCATGACGCTGCCGCCCGCCGGGCAACCCTGTGCCGTGTGGGTCGTCAAATCCGAACGCGTGTCCAGTCTCGTGGTGGTTGACCGTACGAATTTGTAGAGGGTAAACCTCCACTGGCACACCGGTTAGTATGCTCCAATTGATTCGCCGTGGCAAGTGCCGGATTCGTTGCGGCGGCGGTTTCCGTGCGGCTGGTTCGAAGCCGCTCGCGGCGGGAAGATATGCGCATGCAGACGAGCGTCTTCTACCTGCCCTCCATCGGCCCGCGGGCCGAGATCGAGAAGGGCATGGCCGGGCTCCGGCGCGACCTCTACTCGACGATGCTCGACGAGCTGCGCGAGCAGGCACAGCTCGCCGACGACCTCGGCTACGACTCGATCTCGTTCACCGAGCACCACTTCCACGTCGAGGGATTCGAGATCTCGAACAACCCCATCCTGCTCGACCTTTTCGTCGCGCTGCACACGAAGCGCATCCGCGTGGGCCAGCTCGGCATCGTGCTGCCGGCGCAGAACCCGCTGCGCGTGGCCGAGGACATCGCCATGCTCGACCACATGTCGGGCGGGCGCGCGAACGCCGGCTTCGCGCGCGGCTACCAGCGGCGCTGGGTCGACGTCATGGCGCAGCAGCTCCACGGCATCCACGGCGCGACGCCCGGCCAGCACGACGCGATCGACGCGGCGAACCGCGCCGCGTTCGAGGAGCACTTCCGCATCATCAAGCAGGCGTGGACGCAGGACATGCTCTCCTACGAGGGCGCGTACTGGCGCATTCCGCCCGAGGGTACGCCGTGGACGCTCGACGCGACACGGCAGTGGGGCGCGGGCGTCGAGGACGGCGTCGTGCGCGCGATCGGCGTCGTGCCGAAACCGCTGCAGCAGCCGCACCCGCCGATCTTCCAGCCGTTCGCCTCGAGCGAGAACACGATCCGCTGGTGCGCGCGCGAGGGCGTCACCGCCATCCTGCCGCCGATGTACGTCGCGCTGCAGAACCGCCTGTACGACGTCTACCGCGAGGAGGCGCAGGCGCACGGCCGGCAGCTCGCGCCGGGCGAGGGCCTCGGCGTGCTGCGCGACGTCCTCGTCTGCGACACCGACGCCGAGGCGATGGCGCTCTGGCACGAGGGGCCGGCGTTCTGCGCCGCCGCCTGGTTCGCGCCGTTCGGCTTCAGCTCCGTGCTGCGCGACCCGGCGCGGACGGACGACCTGACGCCGGAGAAGATGGTCGAGGAGGGCACGCTGCTCGTCGGCAGCGTCGACACCGTCACCCGCTCGCTCGAACGGCTGCTCTCGGACACGCCGGTGCGCTGGCTGTTCGCCTGGAACTACAACGGCCTCACCCCGCACGCGAAGGTCATGCGCTCGCTGGAGCTGTTCGCGACGAAGGTGCTGCCGCGCGTGATGTCGTGATGGCGCGTACGGCTATTCGCCCCCGCCGCGCTCGCGTCGCTCGCCCCAGCGATCCCAGTACACCACCTTCTCGACTGGCAGCCGCTGCGGCCGCCCCCACGTCCCCTTCGGGTGGCCGACCGGGATCAGCGCCATGGTCTCGACGTCGTCCGGGATGCCGAGCAGCGCCTTCAGTTCGTCGTCGTGGAGCTTGTGCAGCGTCGTGAGCGTTGTGCCGAGCCCGAGGGCGCGCGCAGCGAGCATGAGGTTCTGCACCGCGGGATAGATCGACGCGCCAAGCGTCGGCCCGAACGCTTGCATCCCCTTGCGCACCGTTGCCAGGATCAGCGCTGGCGCCTCGGCGATGTGATGCGCCAGGTAATCCGCCGAGTTGTAGGTGCGCGCCCGGTCCGGGTCGGCGCGCATCGCCTCGCGCGCGGGGCCGTAGCTGCGCTCCCAGGCGTCGAGGTACCAGACGCCGATCTGGCGCTTGACCTCGGGGTCGCGGATGACCACGAAGTTCCACGGCTGCACGTTGCCGCCGCTCGGCGCCATCGTCGCTGCTTCGAGGATGCGCCAGAGGTCGTCGTCGGACACCGGCTCGTCCGTGAGCCTGCGCATCGCACGCTGCGTGTACATAGCGTCGAAGATGTCCATCACGATCGCTCCCTTCAAGACCAGGATCACCAGACGGTCAATTTGCGCTGCGACGGGAATGCCCTCATGCCTTCATCACGCGTCACAAGCGGACAACCATACTCGACTGCCGTCGCGTAGATAATCCTGTCAGCGGAATCGCCGGGAAAGAACGGAGGCAGTGACGCGGCGGTCACGCCAACCGCGGCCGTCGTCGGCAACGCACGTACGCGTGACGCCAGCTCATCCAGCCAGGCCTGCAGCGGGATGTCGATCAGAATCCGCCGCGCGAGCACGAGCCGCGCGAGCTCGTACCACGTGATGGGAGACACGGCGAGCTCGTCAGCGTTGCGGATGGCACGCGTGGCGGCTCGACTGAGGCGTTCCGGTTCTGACGCGAGCCAGTGCAGTACATGGGAATCGAGGAGAACAAGCCTCAAGTCGACTCCCAGAGGTCGCTTGCACCGTAGAGATCCTCGACGCGATCGACGTTGCTGCGTGCCACCCCTTTGAAGATGTTTTCGAGCGCACGCGGGCCCCGTGCGGCCCTGATCCGCGCCACGGGGACGCCCCGGCGGGTGATCTCGATTTCCTCTCCCGCCTCGACTTCGTCGAGGAGCGCCAGGAACTTCGCTTTCGCCTCCGTAGCGGTCATTATTCTGGTCATGTTCAAGCCTAGCGGCTCCGAGCGAGCGCCTGCAAGCCCGGCGGGGTGCGGGTCGAGCCGTACCAGCGCACTCTGCCGCCGGAGCACCTCCAGCATCGCGGTGCGCATCGGATGCGCCCATTCGAGCTGCACATCGCTCGCGTTCGGCTCGAAGACGAGCACAGGCGGTGGCCAGGAGCCCGAGACCGTTGACGCGGCCCGGACGCCGTCGGCGGTCGTGCAGTAGCGACGTCAGGCGCATCCATCGATGCTGATGATCCGTCGTCGCCCCACCCCGATCGACGGGCCCGCCTCAGGAGAATCCGTCGATACAATGCCGCGCATGGATGTCGCCCAGATTCGCCGCACCTTCATCGACTTCATGCGCTCGAAGGGCCACACCCTCATCCCGAGCGCCTCGCTCGTGCCGCACGGCGACCCGACGCTGCTCTTCACCTCCGCCGGCATGGTCCCCTTCAAGCCCTACTTCATGGGCCTGGCCGACCCGCCTGCGACACGCATGGTCACCATCCAAAAAGTCTTCCGGACGACCGATATCGAGTCCGTCGGCGACTACAACCACCTCTGCTTCTTCGAGATGATGGGCAACTTCAGCGTCGGCGACTACTTCAAGAAGGAAGCGATCGCGTGGGCCTGGGAGCTGCTGACGACTCCCCAGCCGCAGGGCTTCGGGCTCGACCCCGAGCGCCTCTGGATCTCGGTCTTCCTCACCGATGACGAGGCGCACGACATCTGGCGCGAGATCGGCGTCCCTGAAGAGCGCATTCACCGCTATCCGGAGGAGAACAACTACTGGTTCAGCGGCGACGTCGGCCCCTGCGGCCCGAACAGCGAGATCTTCTTCGACCGCGGCCCGCGCGAGTCCTGCGCGTACTGTCGCGAAGGCACCTGCAAGCCGAACCTCGAGCCCGACTGCGGCCGCTTCAACGAGGTCTGGAACCTCGTCTTCATGACGCTCTACCAGGCTGAGGATGGCACCCGCACAGAGCTGCCGCGCAAGAACATCGACACCGGCTCCGGCCTCGAGCGCATGGCGATCCAGCTTCAGGGCAAGGAGACCGTCTACGACACCGACGTCTTCGCGCCGATCATCGAGCGCATCGAACAGCTCTCCGGCAAGTCCTACGGCGAGAGCGGCCGCATCGACCACGCGGTCCGCGTCGTCGCCGAACACACGCGCGCGGCGACGTTCCTGATCACCGACGGTGTCCTACCTTCGAACGAAGGCCGTGGCTACGTGCTCCGCCGTATCCTCCGCCGCGCCGTCTACTTCCTGACCCAGCTCGCCGGCGAAACCGAATCGACGCTGCTCGACCAGGTCGCCGCTGCCGTCATCGACCAGATGGAGGACGCGTACCCTGACCTGCGTGACCGCGCGTCGTTCACGACGCGCCTGCTCGCGGCGGAGGAGACGAAGTTCCGCGAGACACTCGCCCGCGGCCGCGCGCACCTCGACGACGTGCTCGCCAACGCAGAGCGCGACCGGCGAGAAGGTCGTGCGCGGAGTCGACGTCTTCACGCTGTACGACACCTACGGCTACCCCCCGGAGCTCACGCAGGAGATCGCGCGTGAGCGCGGCTTCGCCGTCGACATGCACGGCTTCGAGCGCGAGATGGAGGCGCAGCGCGAGCGCGGCCGCGCCGCCGCCCGGTTCGAGATCGACGCCGACCGCACGCAGCAGTACGCCCAGCTCGCGCAGCAGACCGATTCCCGCTTCGTCGGCTACGACCGCACGTCGCACGAGTCGACCGTCGCCGGCATCATCGGCGGTGCCGGCGTGCAGGACAGCGCGCAGGCGGGCGAGACCGTCGAGGTCGTCCTCGTCGAGACGCCGTTCTACCCGGAGGGCGGCGGCCAGGTCGGCGATACCGGCGTCATCGTCAGCCAGCACGGCCGCGTACACGTCGAGGACACGCAGTCGCCCGCGGAGGGCCTGATCGTCCACCGCGGCCGCGTCGTCGAAGGCCGCATCGCCGTCAGCGACGCCGTCCGCGCCGAGGTCGACGTCGCCAAGCGGCTCGCGTCACAGCGCAACCACACCGCGACGCACCTCCTGCATGCGGCGCTCCGCCAGATCCTCGGCGACCACGTCCGCCAGGCCGGCTCGCTCGTCGCGCCCGACCGCCTCCGCTTCGACTTCACCCACATCGAGGCGACGAAGCCCGAGGAGCTTGCGGCGGTGCAGCGCCTCGTGAACGAGAAGATCCGCGAGGACATCGACGTCCACTGGGAGCGCATGCCGTACGACGAGGCGCTCCGCTCCGGCGCCATGGCGCTCTTCGGCGAGAAGTACGCGGCAGAGGTGCGCGTCGTCGGCATATGCGAACCGCACCCCGATCCAACATCCAATATCCAACATCCAACATCGGATGCATCCACGCCGGCACCGCACCGGCCACCACAATGCTTCAGCAAAGAACTCTGCGGCGGCACCCACGTCCACCGCACCGGCGAGATCGGCACCTTCATCATCGTCTCAGAGAGCAGCGTCGGCTCCGGCCTCCGCCGTATCGAGGCGCTGACAGGCGCGCTTGCCGACGACTACGTCATCGAGCAGCAACAGACGCTGGCGCGGCTCGCGCGCGAGCTGAACGCGACGCCGCCGGAGCTGCCGGCGAAGGTCGCGGCGCTGCAGGCCGAGCTCGACGCGATGCGACGGCGCGTCGAGCAGCTCGAGCGCGCGGCGGGCCGAGGCCAGGCCGACGCGCTCGCGCGCGACGCCGAGCGCATCGGTGACGCCGCGGTGGTGGTCGCTCGCGTCGACGCGCCCGATGTCGACGCGATGCGCGAGATGGCGGACGTGCTGCGCGACCGGCTCGGCTCCGCCGTCATCGTCCTCGGCGCCCTCGCTGGCGACCGGCCGCAGTTCCTCGCGGTCGTGACGAAGGACCTCGTGCCGCGCATTCAGGCGGGTGACCTTGTGAAGCAGGTGGCGGCCGTAACAGGCGGCGGCGGCGGCGGCCGTCCCGAGATGGCGCAGGCGGGCGGCAAGGACGCCAGCAAGCTCGATGAGGCGCTGGCCCGCGCCCGCCGCCTGGCCCGCGAGGCCCTCCAGTAGGGCCACCCGCGCCGGGCCCGACTCGCGCTTGCCCGCCCGAATCCGCTACGATCCCCTTCGCGCCCAGTAGCCGGACCGGAAGAGGACATCAATGCCCAAGATCAAGACGCACCGCGGCGCCGCCCGCCGGTTCAAGGTGACCGGCACCGGCCTGTTCACCCGCCGCAAGGGCAGCGTCAGCCACCGCAAGACCCGCAAGTCCAAGCGCGCAAACGCCATGTCCGATGAGATGTTCGTCGCCAGCAAGCCCGCGCAGAAGCTGCTGCGCAAGCTGATGCCGTACGCGAAGCGCTAGCGAGCGGAGGCAGGCAGCGATCGGTCGTCAGCCGGTCCTCTCCTCCGGCCCAACAGCCCAGGGACAACACAGCCAGGAGCCAGCAGCCACATGAGCAGGGTCAAACGCGGAGTCACGTCGCGGGCGCGACACAAGAAGATCATCGGCATGGCGAAGGGCCACAAGGGCCAGCGCCACCGCGTGTTCCGCCGCGCCAACGAGTCGGTGCTGCACGCGCTCGACTACGCCTACCGCCACCGCCGCGAGCGCAAGGGCGACTTCCGCAAGCTCTGGATCGCCCGCATCAACGCCGCCGCGCGCATGAACGGCACCACCTACAGCCGCCTCATCGCCGGCCTCAACGCCGCCGGCATCGCCGTCAACCGCAAGATGCTCGCCGACCTCGCCGTGCGCGAGCCCAAGGCCTTCGCGGCGCTCGCCGAGAAGGCCACTGCGGCGACCGCGTGATCCACCGAGCTACGGGCGCCTCGCCGGCGCGCCCCTCGACGCATCACTGATGCCCGACGTCATCCAGCACACCGTCGTCGTCTTCACGCAGGGCGCCTGCGAATTCTCCGAAATGGTGCGCCTCCACCTCGAATCGCGCGGACAGCCGTACGCCGAGCGCGATATCGACATCGACCCCGGCGCCCGCGACGAGCTCCTCCGCCTCGGCGCCTCCGGCACGCCCGTCACCGTCATCGACGGTGAGGTCGTCGTCGGCTTCGACGAGGAGTCGATCGACGAGCTGCTCGGCTTCACGCCATACAACGCGCCCGAAGCGCTCGACGGCTCGCGGCTCGACGACTGATCCGCTGGTTGCCGTGCGGCGAATACGTCGGGTATACAACGGCGATCATCCGTTAGCAGCATCCCAGGAGCGGAGGGGGCCACGCACGGGGACCAGCAACGTCCAGACCGTCCAGGAGATCTACGCGGCGTTCGGCCGCGGCGATGTGCCGGCGATCCTCGCGCACCTCGCCGACGATGTCGACTGGGAGTGGGGGCGTGCCGACATCGGCGTGCCCTGGCTGCAGCCGCGGCGCGGGCGCGAAGCCGTCGGCGGCTTCTTCGAGAGCCTGGCCGCGCTTGAGATCACGAAGTTCCGGCCGACGCACTTCATGCAGTCCGATGATGGCTCAATCGTCATCGCGCTCATCGACCTCGATGGCAAGGTGAAGGCGACCGGCAAGCCGATCGCCGACGCCGAGGAAGTGCACGTCTGGCACTTCGGCCCGGACGGCAAGGTGACCAGGTTCCGCCACGGCGTCGACACGCACGCCCACTATCTCGCCCAGAAGGGAAGCTAGCGAGCGTCCGGCGTCCCCTTATCGGCTGAGCCATGCCAGCGCGTCTCGCGCGCTCGCATACTCGAGCGGCGATAGCACCCCGCGTGCCCCCAGCGCCGCCGTGAGCTCGGCGCGCGTCGTCGCCGCGTCGCCGGAGGCGAGCGCGATCATCCCCGCGTGGTAGGCGAAGCGCGCGTCGCGCGTCCCCAGCCGCTGCGCCTCGACGATCATCGCTCGCGCCTCGTCGAGCCGCCCCGCGCGGTACGCCGTCCAGGCGACGGCATCCGCCGCGGTGACGCTCGGCCGGCGCGCGTAGGCCGCGCGCGCCTGTGCGTACGCCGCCTGCGCGTCGCCGCCGTGGTCCGCCTCGAACACCGCCAGCTCGAGGTCCGTGTCGACACCGCTCGCCGCGAACAGCCGCTCGATGGCGCGCACGGTGTCGTACTGTTGGCGCGCTTCGCCGTCGCGGCCCTGCGCCGCCAGCACGTCGCCGAACAGCGCCAGGTACTCGGGCAACGGCCGCACGGCGATGGCCGCGCGCAGGTGCTGCTCGGCCGCCGCGAGGTCGCCGCGCGCGACCGCGAGGCGCGCCTGCCCGGCGCGCGCATTCGGGTCGTCCGGGAGGAGCGCCGATGCGTGGTCGTATTCCGCCGCGGCGCCGTTGATATCGCCCGCCGTCAGCAGCAGGTTGCCGGTGAGGACACGCCCCCAGACGACGTCCTGCGGCACCGACGCGCCGGCCGCGATGGCCTGCCGCATCGCGTCCACCGCGCCTGAGAGGTCACCGTGCAGCTCGCGCAGGTAGGAGACGCGGCTGTACGCCGCAAAGTCCGGCCGGATGTCAGCGAGCGCCTGCGCCTCGGCGACAGCGTCGTCGTAGCGGCCAAGCTCCACGAGCGCGTCCGTGCGGACCGCGTGCGCCGCGGCGAGCATCGGCTCGGCGGCAAGCGCGCGGTCGGCGAGCGCCAGCGCGCCGGCGAAGTCATGCTACGACGCGGCGATCGCCGCCGCGGCCACGAGGGCGACAGGCTCATCGGGTGAGACGGCGAGCGCGCGCTGCGCTGCGCCCTCGGCGAGCAAGTAGAACGACGGGTCGCCGCTCTCCCGCGCGCGCTGCAGGTAAGTCATCGCCAGGTCGCTCAGCGCCGCGGCGTCGTCAGGTGCCGCCGCGGCGCGCGCCTCGAGACGGGCGGTGCGAGCCGCGAGCGTCTCGTGCACCGAGGCCGTCGTCGCCCGCTCGGGCGCGCCGCCGCCCGCGGACCACGACCGCGCGGCGACGAAGGCCAGCAGCCCGGCGGCCACGCACGCGCCGGCGAGGAGGCGCGCACCGGTCCCCATTGCTTCCGTCCGGCGCAATGTCACTCCGCGCATCGCCGTGCTCTTCACGCTCACGTCCTCACCTTCACTTCCCGCTGCTCGCGCGGGCCGTGGGGGGGGCGCCTCGCCACGACGCCCTCCCCGACGGCACACACGCGGTCGCTACGCCGCGACCTCCGTCGCCTTGCGGCGGCGGATGCGGCCGGCGATGGCGCTGCCGAGCACGAGTGCGAGCACGGCAGCGCTCCCCGCGCCGATCCCGGCCATCAGCGGCGGCACCGGCGAGGTGTTGTGCGGGCTTGCGAAGCCCGACCACGGCGAGGCGACATACGGGAACGACGTCAGGAACGGCTTGTCGTTCTGGTCGACGCCGTCGCCCAGCAGGTTGTTCGGCGCCGAGTCGACGCACGGGCCGAGATTGAAGCCGTAGCCGCAGGCCACGGCGCGGATCTCGACGTCCGTCGAGTCATCGGCGAGCCGGCGGCCGTTCGGGAACCCGCAGTTGTCGCCGGCGATCACGCCGAGGCGCTTCACCGGCCCGCACGACGCCGGCTTGATGCCGAGGTTGATGCGGAGCTGCTCGGACGGCTTGACGTCCGCCGGCTGGTTCAGGCCCGGGATGCCCGTGAGGAACACCGTCGCCAGGTCGGTGCGGTTGTCCTCAGGGATCGGCGTCACGATGCCGCTGTACACCGCGTTCAGCTTCTGCGCGAGGTCCGAGTGCAGCACGAACGGGCCGAACTGCGCGTCGTCCTTCGGCTTCGAGGCGTTGAACGCGTCCTTCTTCGCGAGCGGGATGACAACCTCGTTCACCAGCGGGTTGCCGAGGCGCGACACCTGGACGAGCGGGCCGTTGTTGTTCTGGCTGCCGTCGCGCTTCAGCACGGTCACCTTGTTCCGGTACGTCTCCGTCCAGACGCCGACGACCATCTCGGGCGATGGCGTTGCGCTGTCACACTTGCACGCCGTCACCGACGCCACCGGCACCTGCAGCACGATGGAGTTCGTGTTGAAGCCGGCGACGTTGTCGATGCCGCCGCCGTTGTTGCCCGGGAGCTGGCGGATCGTCGCCAGGTCGAACACCGCGCCGAGGTCGACGAAGAACGGGTCATCGCGCTGGCCGGCGAAGACCTTGCCGCCGCCGGGCAGCGCGTAGATCGCCTGCGCCGCGACGCTATCGTAGTCCGGCGTGGACGTCGGGCCGATGTTGTTCGGCGGTGTCCGCAGGTTGCTCGCGATGAGCTGGAAGCCGCCCCGCCCCTCCTTGCGGTAGACGTCGTACGACTGGCGGATGTTGAAGTTCGGGTCGTCGAGCGAGGTGATCGGGCCCGTCGCGTAGAGGAATGTCGTCGGGTCCAGTACCTGCGTGTGGAACTTGAACCGGTAGACGACATCTTCCTTCGCATCGCCGTTGTTGTCGATGTCGAAGTCGTACGTCACGTCGTCGCCGAAGTTGTAGAAGTTCGGCCCGCCCGCCGGTTCTTCGAGCGGGATCCAGTTGCCGACGAGCGTCAGCTTGTCGGGCGCGTCCGGCGCGATGAACGCGTACGTGTCCGTCGCGTCGGCGAGCGGGTCGCCGCTGATCGCGGGCGCCTCGCGGTGGCTCGAGGCCTCGCTGCTCTGCGAGGGCCGCGAGCCGATCGCGACGAGCGACGCAGCGGCTATGCCGGTCAGCACGGGCAACAGCCCGAGCGTGACCAGCCGTTTCTTGCTGATCATGTGTCCTCCTGTGGGGAACATTGCAGACGTTGGAAGTTCGGGGCGATACTGAGTGCGGAGAGGACCTCCTTTCCTGACGGGCCGCTCCGCCGCGCCTGCAATAGTGCGCGGAGCGGCCTCGCTGCTCCCCTCGCGGGCCAGCCGTCACCTTCCGGTCGTTGGCACGACGGTTATTCGCTGGCTCGCAGGCGATGGATCAGATGTCAGGCCCGGATTCCCGCAGCATAGGGCGCGTGCGTGCCGCCCTCGATCGCCCGGTGGAAGGGAGGGTCGGCTACCCTCGCAGTTCCGCGCCGAACTCCCGCCGCAGGCGCTCGACCAGCTTCCGCTGCGCCTTCGCGACCTCGTCGTCCGTGAGCGTGTGGTCGTCCGCCTGGTACGTCAGCGCGAACGCCACCGACTTCTTGCCCGCCGGGATCGGCTCGCCCGTGTACACGTCGAACACGCGCGCCGCCCGCACGAGCGCCTGTGCCTCGATCGCGCGCCGCAGGTCGCCCGCCGGCACGCCCTCGTCCACGACGAGCGCGATGTCCTGCTCCACCGGCGGGAAGCGCGAGACGTCGTGCGCCGTGCGGCGGTCATGGACGTGCGGCAGCAGCTCGTCGAGCACCACCTCGAACAGGTACGCCGGCTGCTCCACTTCGAACGCCGCCGCCACGTCCGGGTGCACTTCGCCGATCACGCCCACGCGCCGTCCACCGGCGCGCAGCTCGGCGGTGCGCCCTGGCAGCAGCCCGAACTCGCTCGCCGCCGCGTACTCCGCATCGACGATGAGCGCGTCGAACAGCCCGGCGACGTACGCCTTCGCGTCGAAGAAGTCGCACCACTCCTCCGATGGCCGTCCCCAGCGGTCCGGCCGCCTGCCGCTGACCACGCCGCACACGACCTCGCGCTCGACCGGCAGCGCCTCTTCGCCCTCCGGCCGGCCGGACTGCGGCAGGCGCTCGTCCGGCCGCTCGTACGTGCGCGCCGCCTCGAAGATCGCGATCTCGCCCTTCTCGAAGCGCGCGTTCGATGCCAGCGTCTGCAGCAGCGACGCGCGCAGCGTCGGCCGCAGCTCCTCGTGCTCGGACGAGAGAGGGTTCAGCACCCGGTACGGCGGGTAGACCGCAAGCTGCTCCTTGGGCAGCACGCGCTCCAGCGCCGCGTGCGTCGTCAGCGCGTATGTGATCACCTCGCGCATGCCTGCCGCAGCCAGCGCGTCGCGCGCCCGCTCGCGCAGGTCGCGCAGCGGTTGCGGGATCGCGGGCGGGATGGCGCCGGCGAGCGGCTCCGCCGGGATCTGGTCGTAGCCGATGACCCGCGCCACTTCCTCGACGACGTCGTCATCGATCCGCACGTCGGTGCGCCAGTACGGCACGCGCACGACGTAGCGGTCCGGCGGCACCCAGCGCGCCGAGAAGCCAAGCGACGTCAGCACCGCGCGCACCTGCGACGTCGGCGGGTCGATGCCGAGCACCCGCACGATGCGCTCGCGCGTCACCTCGACGCGCGTCTCCTTCGCCTTGCCCGGATACACGTCGACCGCGCCCGCGAGGGCCGTGCCGCCGCAGACCTCGACGAGCAGCTTCGTCGCGCGCTTCGACGCCACCATCGCCAGCTCCGGCGGCAGCCCCTTCTCGAACCGCGATGACGCCTCCGTCCGCACCTTCAGCGCCGCGCTCGTGCGGCGGATGTTCGTGCCCAGGAAGTTCGCCGACTCGAGCAGGATGTCCGTCGTCGCCTCCGTCACCTCGCTCTCGAGGCCACCGATCACGCCGGCGAGCGCCACCGGCCCGGACTCGTCGGCGATGACGAGCATGTCGTCCGTCAGCTCACGCTCGACCTCGTCGAGCGTCGTGAAGCGCTCGCCCGCCTTCGCGCGGCGCACAATGATGTGGTGGCCCGCGACACGCTGGTAGTCGAACGCGTGCAGTGGCTGCCCCAGCTCAAGCAGCACGTAGTTCGTGACGTCGACGACGTTGTTGATCGGCCGCTGCCCGGCGCTGAGCAGGCGCTCCTGCATCCACGCCGGCGACGGGCCCACCTTCACGCCGGCGATCACGGTGCCGATGTAGCGCCGGCAGAGGTCGGGGTCGGCGATCTCGACCTGCGCCTTGCCCTTCACCGGCCCGCCAGTGGCCTCGTACTCGAGTGACGGCTCCCGCACCGTCGCGCCCGTCAGTGCCGCCACCTCCCGCGCGACGCCGAGGACCGACAGCCAGTCCGGCCGGTTCGGCGTCACCGACAACTCGAAGATCACGTCACCGATGACGTCGGCCAGCGGCGTGCCGACCGGCGCGTCCTGCGGCAGCACGAGGATGCCCTCGTGGTCCTCCGACAGCCCCAGCTCGTACTCCGACAGCACCATGCCGGCCGACTCGACGCCGCGGATGACGGCAGGCTTGAGGACGGCAGGCTTGCCGCTGTGGCCGTCGCGCACCCGCGCGCCCACGGTCGCGAACGCCACCTTCTGGCCGACCGCCAGGTTCGGCGCCCCGCATACCACCCGGTGCCGCTCGCCGCCGCCGAGGTCGACGCTCGCGAGGCGCAGGCGGTCCGCGTTCGGGTGCGGGTCCACCCCAACCACGCTCGCGACGCGCACCTCCGCGCCCCAGTCGCCGCCGACGCGCTCGATCGCGTCGACGGCGAGCCCCGCCTGCGTCAGGCGCGCGGCAAGCTCCTCCGGCGGTATGCGGATGTCGACGTACTCACGCAGCCACTTCAGCGAGATGCGCATTCAGTTCGTTTCCAATACCGGTTGCTCGCGGCTGTCATCCTGAGCGAAGCGAAGGATCTTGTTTGGCGTGCCGCCATGCGTCACGTGAAACACGACAACCCCCGAACGGCGGCCAACGCGCACTTCAGCCGGCGACAACCCATGCAAGCGAAACCCAGTCCTCACTCCAACAAGATTCTTCGCTGCGCTCAGACTGGTATCAGAACGAGCGCTGGTCTTCGATAGCCGCAGTCGACGTCAAAACTGCCGCAGCAGGCGCAGGTCGTTCTGGTACCAGTAGCGGATGTCCGGCACGCCGTAGTACTGCATCGCAAGGCGCTCGAGGCCCATGCCGGCGGCGAAGCCGGTGTAGCGCCGCGAGTCGATGCCCATCCGCTCGAGGATCTCCGGATGCACCATGCCCGCGCCGAGCATCTCGATCCAGCCCGAGCCGTGGCAGCTGTTGCACCCCTTCCCTTCGCACACGTAGCAGTCCATCGCCACCTCGGCGCCCGGCTCCACGAACGGGAAGTACGAGCACTGCAGCCGGATCTGACGCGACGGCCCGAACAGCCGCCGGAACAGCTCCAGCAACGTGCCCTTGAGGTGCGCCATCGTGATCCCCTCGTCGACGGCGAGCAGCTCGATCTGCGTCATCATCCATTCGTGCGTGGTGTCTGTCGCCTCGTAGCGGTAGGCGCGGCCGGGCACGACGACGCGGATCGGCGGCTTGTGCTCTTCCATGATGCGGATTTGCGCCGGCGACGTGTGCGTGCGCAGCAGCAGCGCCCGCCGTCCGTCCACCTGCTCATCGAGCCACATCGTGTCCCACATGTCGCGCGCCGGATGGTCGGCCGGGATGCGCAGCGCCTCGAAGTTGTAGTAGTCGAGCTCGACCTCGGGCCCCTCGACGACCGAGAACCCCATCGACGTGAGCACGCCAAGCATCTGGCGCAGGAGCTGTGTCACCGGGTGCAGGCCGCCGCGCGGCCGCCACCGCGGTGGCAACGTCACGTCGATCCGCCCGCGCTCGATGCTCGCCGCCAGCGACGCCCGACGCAGCTCCTCCGCGCGCGCCTCGAACGCCTGCTCCAGCTCGTCCTTGAGCGCGTTCGCCGCCGCGCCGACCTCGCGCCGCTCCTCCACCGGCAGCGACGCCAGCCCTCGCAGCACGCCCGTCAGCCGCCCCTTCCGCCCCAGGTACTCCACCCGCCAGGCGTCGAGCGCGGCCGCATCGGCCACCTCGCGCAGCGCCGCCAGCGCCTGCGTGCGCAGTTCTTGCACCGTGCCCGTCGCGGTCGTCATCGTCGTCCCTGGCGTGCGGTCGCCTGCTATTGGGGTACGAGCATTATAGGGGGAGGCCGGAGGTGAGAGCGCTCGCCGTGCGGCGGTCATGGTCGCCCGGCAGCGCGCGCTCACGCCGACGGGCGCAGGTCCTGCACGCAGATCTCCATGATGCCGTCCGGGCGGCCCGCGTCGAGCGTGTAGACGATGTCGACGCGCGTCCCAGGCGCGACGGCGGCGTCGGGCATGTCGAAGGCGATGCCCGTCCACGTGAACGCGCCGTCGCGCAGCTTCATGCGCACGTGCCGCTCGCCATTGCCGACGATGCGCGTCTCGAGCACCGCAACGTCGCGCGCGAGGAACGTCGGCTCGGGATTGCCCTCGCCGAAGGGCCCCAGGCGCTGCAGCCAGCGGATCTCGTCACCCTTGATGTCGCGCAGCGGCAGCTGGCAGTCGATCTCGAGCACCGGCGTCAGCTCGAGGCCCGCCAGCTCACGCGCGGCGACGGCCTCGAGGTGCGCACGCGCTTCTTCGAGCCTGCTGTTCTCGATGCTGAAGCCCGCCGCCTGGCGATGGCCGCCGAAGCGCAGCCACAGGTCCGGCCGCTCGCGCAGCGCGTCCGTGATGTGGAACTCCGGGATGCTGCGACAGCTCGCGCGGCTCGTCGTCTCGCCCAGCTCGTACACCACGGCGGGCCGGCCGTACACGTCCACGAGCTTCGACGCGATGATACCGACGATACCCGACGAAAAATCGGCGTGGCCGACCATCACCAGCGGTGGCGGCTCGGCGTCGCCGAGGATGTGCTGCGCGAGGCGCACTGCCTGCTCGCAGCGCTGCTGGCGCTCGGCGTTCAGCTCGTTCAGGCGCTCCGCCAGCTCCCTCGCGCGCTCGCTGTCGTCCGTCAGCAGCAGCTCGAGCGCGAGGTTCGCGTGCGCGATGCGCCCGCTTGCGTTGATGCGCGGCCCGAGGCGGTAGCCGATGTCGTCGGCGCTGACGGCCGCGGGGTCGATGCGCGACACCTGCATCAGCGCGCGCAGGCCCGGGCGCGCCGTCGCGGCGATCGCCGGCAGGCCGGTCCGCAGCAGCCGGCGGTTCTCGTCCAGCAGCGGCGCCATATCGCAGACCGTCCCGAGCGCCGCCAGGTCGAGGTAACGCCCCTCGTCGAACGCGACGCCCGCGGCGTCGTGCAGCGCCCCGGCGAGGTGGAACGCGAGGCCGGCGGTCGCCAGCTCGGCGAGGCCGCCGGCATCGGCGCCGGGCAGCTTCGGGTTCACGAGCGCCAGCGCGTCCGGCAGCACCGGCGGCGTCGTGTGGTGGTCGAGCACGATGGCGTCGACGCCCAGCTCCCGCGCCCGCGCGACCTCCTCGACCGAGCTGGTGCCGCAGTCGGCGGTCACGAGCACCGTCGCGCCCTCGCGCGCCAGTTCCTCGACGGCCGGCGTGTTCACGCCGTAGCCCTCGACGAAGCGGTCAGGGATGTACGGCCGCGGGTGCGCGCCGAGCGCGCGCAGCGCCTGCGTGAGCTGCGCCGTCGACGTGATGCCGTCGACGTCGAAGTCGCCGTAGACCGCCACCTGCTCGCCGGCGCGGCACGCGCGCACCAGCCGCTCCACCGCGACATCGAGCGCGGGCAGGACGTACGGGTCCGGGCGCGCGGCGGGCGGCGCGAGGAAGTCGCGCGCGTCCGCATCGGACGCCAGGCCGCGCATGGCGAGCAGGCGCGCGATCAGCTCCGGGTAGTCGCCGCGCGGCAGCGATGCCGGCCGCGGCCGTCCGCGCCAGCGACGGCGGCGCGCAGGGACGTCGGCGTCGGACGGTACAGGCGTGGCGGTGACCATCGTTGGCGCGAGTGTAGCACAGGTGTGCTGAGGACGGCGCTGGCAGCGTGGCAGGGCGGAGGCCGGAGGTCGGAGCTCGGAGACCGGAGGCCGGGACGCGGACGCCAGACGCACGACTCGCGGGTCTTCGACGCCGGCGCCAGCTCCCCTCGCGCATAGACTGCGGATGCGATGCACGAGCATGGACACGGCGGCCGCGGCGGAAGCACCGGCGGCGGTATCGCGCATGAGGCGATCCCGCTCCGCGGGCTCGAGTGTGTCTGCTGCGCGGAGGAGCTGGAACGCGCGCTGCGTGCCGCGCCCGGGGTGCGGCGCGCGCGCGTGGACTACCTCGCGGGGACCGCGCACGTCGAACACGACACGGGCGTGACGTCGGCCGGGCAGCTCCGGGCGCTCGTCGACGCGAGCGTTCGCTGTGTGTGCGGCGATGGCACGCCAGCGAAGGCTATGCCGGCCGAGCACGCCGGGCACCTCGCGCACCGGGCGCAGATGGCGCCGGTGACCATGGGCACGCAGCACGACCGCATGCAGTACGAGCTGGCGTCGACGAGCGCGCATGCGGCCCACGACGACTCGCACGACCAGGTGATGTCGCACGCCGGCATGGACCACGACATGTCGGACCCGCGCGTCGCGAAGGCGATGGAGGCGGACATGCGCAACCGCTTCCTCGTCGCGCTGCTGCTCACCGTGCCCACGGTGCTGTATTCGACGCTCGCCCAGAACCTGTTCGGGCTCGACCTGCCGACGGGGCCGCTGGACCACAACTGGATCATGCTCGCGCTGTCGACCCCAGTCGTGTGGTGGGCGGGCTGGATCTTCATCGGCGGCGCGGCGCGGTCACTGCGGCACCGGACGCTGAATATGAGCGTGCTGGTCACGACGGGCGTGCTGGCGGCGTGGGGGTTCAGCGTTGTCATCACGCTCGGCGAACTCGGGGAGACCTTCTTCGAGGCGGCGGCGATGCTCGTGACGTTCGTGCTGTTCGGGCACTGGATGGAGATGAAGGCGCGGCGCGGCACCACGGACGCCCTGCGCGCGCTCTTCGACCTCGTGCCGCCGATGGCGAGCGTCGTGCGAGACGGCGAGGAGCGCGAGGTGCCGACGAGCGAGATCGTGGTGGGCGACCTCGTCGTGCTGCGCCCCGGCGACAAAGTGCCCGTCGACGGCGTCATCGAGTCGGGTCAGACGGCGGTCGACGAGGCGCTCGTGACGGGCGAGTCGGTGCCGAAGGACAAGGGGCCAGGCGATGAGGTCGTGGGCGGTTCGATCAACAGGACAGGCGCCGTGCGCTTCCGCGCCACGAAGGTCGGTGCGGAGACGGCGCTCGGGCAGATCGTGCGGCTCGTCGAGGAGGCGCAGAGCTCGAAGGCGCCAGGCCAGCGGCTGGCGGACCAGGCCGCACAGTACCTGGTCGTGCTGGCCGTGGGCTCCGGGATCGTGACATTCGTAATGTGGTACTTCGTCGGCGGGGAGACGGCGCTGCTATCGCTGATGTTCGCGGTGTCGGCGGTCGTGATCGCCTGCCCGGACGCGCTCGGGCTGGCGACACCGACGGCGGTGGCGGTCGGGACGAGCGTCGGCGCCCGGCACAACATCCTGATCAAGGACGCGGCGACGCTGGAGCGCGTGTCGCGCATTAACGCCGCGGTCCTCGACAAGACCGGGACGCTCACGGAGGGGAAGCCGCGGCTGACCGAGGTGCTGCCGGCCGCCGGCTTCGACGAGCGGGAGCTGCTGCGACTGGCGGCGTCGGCGGAGGCGAACAGCGAGCATCCGCTGGGCGAGGCGCTCGTCGAGGGCGCACGCGCGCGCGGCGTCGACGTGCCGGCGAGCGCGTCGTTCACGTCGCTCGCGGGGAGAGGGATCGAGGCGCGTGTCGACGGACGGGCGCTCCTCGTGGGCAACCGCCGGCTCATGGAGGAGCGCGGCATCGTGCTCGACGGGCTCGCCGAGCGGGCGTCGGCGCTGGCGGAGCGCGGCAACACGCCGATGTTCGTGGCGGTCCACGGGCGCGCGGGTGGCATCGTGGCGGTAGCGGACACGGTGAAGCCGAGCGCGCGGACGGCGGTCGACCGGCTGCGGGCGCTCGGCATCGAGCCCGTGATGGTGACCGGCGACAACGAGCGCACGGCGGGGGCGGTGGCGCGCGAGCTGGGCATCGAGCGCGTCTTCGCCGACGTGCTGCCCGCCGACAAAGCGCGCTACGTGCGCGAGCTGCAGGGCGAAGGAAAGGTCGTCGCCATGGTGGGCGATGGCGTGAACGATGCGCCGGCCCTGGCGCAGGCAGACATCGGTATCGCGATCGGCGCCGGGACAGACGTCGCGATCGAGACGGCACGGGTCGTGCTGATGAAGAGCGACCCGCTCGACGTCGTGCGAGCGGTGCGGCTCAGCAAGGCGACGGTCACGAAGATGAAGCAGAACCTGTTCTGGGCGAGCATCTACAACGTGCTGGCGATCCCGGTGGCCGCGGGGGCGCTGTACCCGTCGTTCCAGCTCGAACTGCGGCCGGAGTGGTCGGCGCTGTTGATGTCGCTCAGCTCTATCGTCGTGGCGACCAACGCGGTGCTGCTGAAGCGCGTCGAAGGAGAGCTGGCCGCGGCGGAGTAGGCGGGCGGTTGGCCCCGGCGGGACGCGCGCACGGGATGGCGCCGGATGGTGGCCGGCCCCCGAAAGGATCATTGCCGCGGAAAGCGTTGTGCATCTCGCAGCCGCGACGGATGCTCCCCTGCGCTGACACCACATCGAAGGGCCTGCCCCGCCCGGAACCTGCGGACGGTCGCCGCGCCGGGTTAGCCGCCGGCGACGGCGGGGACGATGCTGACTTCGTCGCCCTGCTTCAGCGCGGTCTGCAGGCCCTGCAGGAAGCGCACGTCCTCGCCGTTGATGTAGACGTTCACGAAGCGCCGCAGCTCGCCCCGCTCGTCGACCAGGCGGTCCTTGATGCCGGGATACTGCGCTTCCATGCGGTCGATCGCCTCGGCGAGCGTGCCGGCGTCGGACTGCACGATGTCGAGGTCGTTCGTCAGCTTGCGGAGCGGCGTGGGGATGCGGATCGATGCCATCAGTCTCGGTCCTCTAGCGGTCGGAGGTCAGAGGTCGGACGCGCGCGCTGCTCGTCGGCAGGGGCTTGTCCCCTCTCTATCCTCCATCGTCTATCTTCCATCTTCGGTCGCTACGCCCGTCGGTCGCTACGCCCGTCGGTCGCCGCGCGCGCCGGCGGACGGCGAGGCGGACGCCATTACCCCTCGACGATGTCGCCGGCGACCGGGTCGACGCGGACGCCCTTGCTCTTCACCCACTCGATGCCCCGCTCGATCTCCTCGATCGCGCCCTCCATCTCGAGCACCACCCAGCCCCGGTCCTCCGTGACATCGGCGCGGCGGATGTTCGTCACGAGCGAGAACTGCTTCCCGAGCTCGTAGATGATGGGCAGGGTGATCAGCTCCTGAGGAAACGTGAACTTGACGCGCTGCTTGGCCATCGTGGCGGCTCCTTCGGTGTGCAGGGTAACAGCGACGGCTACGTCGCGGCGGCGATGTCGCGTTCCGGCGCGCGCGTGGGCGACGGCGCGGCATCGTCCGCGGCCGCGCGGGCAGCGTCGCGCGCCCCCAACTTCTCCTCGAACGACGCCATCGTCGGCGCGATGTGCAGCGGCTCCGGCAGCGCGTCCTCGATCGCCTCCTGCGTCTTCAGGCCCGAGCCGGTAATGTACGCCACCGTCACCTCGTCCGGGGCAATCTTCCCCGCCCGCGCGAGCTTCTCCAGCCCGGCGATGACCACGCCGCCCGCCGTCTCCGCGAAGATGCCCTCGCTCTCAGCGAGCAGCCTGATCCCGCGCACGATCTCCTCGTCGTCGGACGCGACGCCGTAGCCGCCCGACTCCTCCATCACCTTCAGCGCGTAGTAGCCGTCGGCCGGGTTGCCGATCGCGAGCGACTTGGCGATCGTGTTCGGCCGCACGGGGCGAATGTTCGTCGTCCCCGCCTCGTATGCCGTCACAATCGGCGAACAGCCGCGCGCCTGCGCGCCCGACATCTTCGTCTGCACGCTGTCGATCAGCCAGAGCTTCGCCAGCTCCTGCAGCCCCTTCCAGATCTTCACGTACAGCGACCCCGACGCCATCGGCGCGACGACGTGGTCCGGCGCGCGCCAGCCGAGCTGCTCCGCCACCTCGAACCCCAGCGTCTTCGAGCCCTCCGCGTAGTACGGCCGCATGTTGATGTTCACGAACGCCCACCGGTACTTGTCGGCGAGCTCGCTGCAGAGGCGGTTGACGTCGTCGTAATTGCCCTCCACCGCGACGAGCGTCGCGCCGTAGATGCCGGAACCGACGACCTTGCCGCGCTCCAGGTCGTGCGGGATGAAGACGTACGCCTCCAGCCCCGCCGCGGCGGCGTGCGCCGAGACGCTGTTCGCCAGATTGCCAGTGGAGGCGCAGGCGAGTGTCTCGAAGCCGAACTCGCGCGCCTTCGTCGCGGCCACGGCGACGACGCGGTCCTTGAACGACCACGTCGGGTTGGCGCAGTCGTTCTTGATCCAGAGGTTCTTCAGTCCCAGGTGCTCGCCGAGGTTCTTCGCGCGCACGAGCGGTGTGAACCCCGCGTTGATGTCGACCGCCAGCGCCGGGTCCGCCGGCAGCAGGTCGGCGTACCGCCACACAGAGTACGGCCCCCGCTCGATGCTCTCGCGCGTGATGTTGCGGTGCATCGCCGCGTAGTCGTAGACGACCTCGAGCGGGCCAAAGCAATACTCGCAGACGTGGAGGGGTTCGGCGGGGTACTCGCGGCCGCACTCGCGGCAACGCAGGCCTTTGGCGTAGGGCATGGGGCGGACCTCCTGTGTGACGGTATCCCGCCGGCGGCGGGACGCGGCGATGCTGCGGTTATCCCTCGCGGGCGCCCCGGCTCTCCCGGGGCAGAGGCATCGCCATCGTCAGAGGTCGCATCTGCGGTCGATCCTGCCTGAGTACGAAGAATCCGCCCCCGGGCGGATGTGTGACGAGGGTACCAGCGGCCGATATGTCACGTCAACCGGCGCCGCCACTCACCTCCAACTGGCCCAACCGACAAGCCGACCGCTGACGGCCTTGGGTGGCGGAGAGGGTGGGATTCGAACCCACGGTACGCTTGCGCGTACACACGATTTCCAGTCGTGCCTGATCGGCCACTCCAGCACCTCTCCGCGTGGCCTGTATGCCGGCGCGTCCGCGCGCGCCGAATGCGCGACGGACGCCGGTGGTCGCGCCGGCGTCCGTGCGGTGGTGTCGAGATGGCGGAGAGGGTGGGATTCGAACCCACGAGGCTCATCGCCTACCGCTTTTCGAGAGCGGCACCATCAACCACTCGGACACCTCTCCGGGATGACAGTATATCGCTGGGGGGTTGGTCGCTGGCCGTTGGGACTGGTCGTCAGGCGCGATCCTCGCTGGTCGCCGGTCATTTGGGCGCTAGGCCGATTGCGTGAGGGATCAACGTGGGGCCCTCACGGCCAACGACCAAACGACCAACCCCGACCCGCCGCTAGTGCCCCGTCAGCTCCTCGAAGCGTTCCTGCTGCTCGCGCTGCGCCTCGCGCGAGGCCCGCTTGCCAGCGCGCACCGCCTCACGGATGCGGCTGCGTGCCTGCGCGAGGAAGCCCTGCGCCTCCTCGGTCGCCGGCGTCGCCTCCGGGTTGCGGTACTCCTCCGGCACCGTCTCCGTCTCATCCCCCGGGCGCGCGAAGAGCCAGTACGCGACGATGACGGCGGCAGCGACGATGCCAAAGATGATGAGGATCGGCAGGACGCGGCTGCCGCCCTTTGCCGGCGCCGCCCCCCCGCCCTTCTTGGCCAGCTTCGCCGCTTCCTTCGCCGCCTTCGCGGCTGCCTTGCGCCGCTTCTCCTCGTCTTTCTCCTTCTTGCGCGAGGTCGGCTCGAACTCGAGTTCGAGCTTGCCGAACGGCGTCGCCAACTCGACCTCGTACTCCTGCTCGTCCTTCCTCCTCTTCTTGCGCTTCTTCTCCGGCTTCGCGGCGGCCTGAGCCGCCTCGTCGGACGCGCGCTCGAGGACAGCCGTCGCGCCGTTGCCGTTGCGCTCGATCTCGTCGGCCATGATGCACCTCCGTGCGGGAATGAAGGTCCTCTGCCGTTAGCGCTTGTCGGTGGTGTCGCGGCCGTCCGTGCTCGCGCCGGTCAGGCCGGCGAGCACGCTGGCAGCGCGCCGTACGCCCGCGACGACGCCGTACGTGCGGATGATGGGCGTCACGGCGGCCTGGGCGACGTACGTCGTCGTGCCCTTGACGTTGTCGGCGGTTTCTTTCGCCGTCCCGAGCAGCGGCTTGACGCTCTCATCGAGCAGACCGCTCACCTTCTTCAACAGGGCGCGCGTGAGCAGGCCGAGGACGATCGTAAAGATCAGGCCCACGAAGAAGAACGCCGCCACCGCGATCCCCATGACGATGATCACCCAGTCGCGGAAGGTGGCGACGAACAGCAGGTCGAGCGCGGCGATGTCCACGGGCGGCCCTCCGGCGCGATCATACCACCGCTACTGCCGTACGGGGATGCCTCGCGCTCGACCTGCTGTATGCCGGATGACGCAGCCTCACCCAGCCTCGGGCTTCGTCCAGCCTCGGTCCGGCCGCCCCTGGGGCGCCGCGGGGCGTGGCGTCAGCGCGTGCGCGGGTCGAGCGCGTCGCGCAGGCCGTCGCCGAGGAAGGTGAAGCAGAGCATGAGCAGCGCCACCGCCCCGGCCGGGAAGACGACGTTCCAGGCATTGCGCTGCACGACGTCGTAGCCCGTTGAGACGAGAATGCCGAGGCTAATCGCCGGCGGGGGCGTGCCGACGCCGACGAAGCTGAGCGCCGCTTCGGCGAAGATCGCGAATGGGATGCCGAACGTCAGCGCGACGATCACCGGCCCGAGCGTGTTCGGCAGCATATGCGTGTAGACGATGCGCCAGCGGTTCGCGCCCAGCGCGCGCGCGGCGAGCACGTAGTCGCGTTCGGCGAGCGACAGCATCTGTCCGCGCACGAGCCGGGCGATCGTCGTCCAGTTCACGAACGCGATCGCCATGATGACGATGACCTTGGGATTCGTGAGGACAGGGATGTCGCGGCCGACGAGGATCGAGCGCACGAGGATGATCGCGAGCAGGTCGGGGAATGCATACATGATGTCGGTGAACCGCATCAGCAAGTTGTCGGACAGCTTGCCGCCGAGCGCCGCGCCGGCGCCGATGGCGAGGCCGATGACGAGCACGAGCGCCTGCGTCCCCAGGCCGATCTGGATCGAGATGCGGACCCCCTCGAGCACGCGCGCGAACAGGTCGCGCCCGAGGTTGTCGGTGCCGAACCAGTGCTCCGCAGACGGTCCCTGGAACTTGATCGCCGGCTGCTGGTCGTTCGGTTCGAATCGCGCCGTCGGCCCGTACGTGGTGCCAATGAACGAGAGGAACACGATGACTGCGAGGATTGCCATGGCGGCGAGCGCGAGGCGGTTGCGGATCAGGCGGCGCCAGGCGTCCGACCACAGCCCTCGCTGGCGGCCGAGCCGCGGCTCGGCTTCAAACAGCGCGCCATCGGCCGGCGTGATCAGCGTTTCCTGTGTCGTCATTAGCGGTACCTGATCCGCGGGTCGACCGCAGCGTACGCCAGGTCGACGAGCAGGTTGGCGATGCTGATCACGAGCGTGAAGACAAGCGTTGTACCCATGATCGTGTTGTAGTCGCGCGCGAGCACCGCGCGGATGGTCTCGAGGCCGAGGCCGGGGATCGAGAACATCCGCTCGATGATGAAGGAGCCCGTCACAAGCGCTGCGGCAAGCGGGCCAACCACGGTCAGCACCGGGATGAGTGCGTTCTTGATCGTGTGCCGAAGGACGACCGTCGTTTCCCGCAACCCTTTTGCGCGCGCGGTGCGGATGTAGTCCTGGTTCAGCACCTCCAGTACGCTCGCGCGCGTGACCCGGGCGATGTACGACGCGGGGAGCGCGCTGAGCGCAACGACCGGCAGCACGACCTTGTCCCAGTGGTACGCGCCCGTATCAAACACGTCCCCCCACTCCAGCGGCCCGCCCCATCCCTGTAACTTGAACCATCCGAGCTGGACGGCGAACACGATCGAGATGAACGCGCCGAGGATGAAGTTCGGCACGCTCGCACCGATCGTCGCGAAGCCGACCCCGATGTAGTCGAACGGACCGTTGTGATTGAGCGCGGCGACCGTGCCGAGCGTCATGCCGACGATCACCGCAACAAGCAAGGACAGCAGGCCAAGCTGCGCCGTCACGAAGAACGTCCGGCGCACGACCTCCGACACTTCCTGGTTGTTGCTGACCGACAGCCCGAGGTCGCCCTTCGTCAGGTTGATCAGGTAGTGCCCGTACTGCTGCCAGAGCGGCTCATCGAAGTGATACCGCCGTTCCAGCGCCTCGTTCACGGCCGGCGGCAGCGACTTGTCCTGTGTGAACGGGCCGCCGGGCACCGCGTGCATCAGCAGGAACGTGATCGTCGCCACGGCCCAGAGGACCGGGATCACCCACAGCACGCGGCGGATCACGTAGGCCGTCATGAGAAGCAGCAGGTGGCGCACGCCCCGCGCACGCCACCTGCCGTCACATCGTCCTTTCGTCTCAGGCCTGCGGCCTGGAGCCGGTAACGCCGGCTACGACTTCTTCACAAACCAGTTCTCGACCGCGTACGTCCCCGGCAGGCCCGCGTCGATCGTGCCGTTCGGCACGACGCCACCGAGCTTCGGGCTCACGAGGTATGTCTGGGAGTCCTGGTAGAGCGGGATCACGCCGCACAGCTTCGTCACCACCAGCGTCTCCACCTTCTGGTAGGCCTTGATGCGCGCGTCGTCCGACGTCGCGTTCGCCGCCTCCTGGAACGCCGCGTCGATCTCCGGGTCGCTGCAGTTGTACTTGTTGTTGCCACCGCCGGTGTCGAAGAGGCCCTTCAGCGGGTTCTCGATGTCCGGGTAGTCGAGCTGCCAGCCGCCCGGGAAGAGCTGGAAGTCGCCGGAGTTGAAGCGGGCCGAGCGCGTCTTGCTGTCGACGAACTCCGGCTGGATGTTGACGCCGAGGTTGTCCTTCCAGACCTTCTGCAGGTACTCCGCCTCCGCCCGGCGCTGCGGTGAGTCACGCGTCGTGAACTTCAACGTGGGCAGGCCCTGGCCGTTCGGGTAGCCGGCATCGGCGAGCGCCTTCTTCGCGGCATCGAGGTTGAAGCCGATCTTACCCTCGAACGGCTCGTTGCCCTGGAAGCCCTTGATGCCCTTCACCACCCAGTAGGTCGCCGGCGCATGGATGCCGTCGTAGACCGCATCCACCAGTGCCTTGCGGTCGACCGCGCGCGAGAGCGCCAGCCGCACGTTGAAGTTCGACAGCACCGGGTCCTTCATCTGGACCTCGACACTTGTGATGCGGCCGGACGGGACGACGGTGACCGCGTCCTTCAGCGTCGAGTCGCCCTTCGCAGTGGCCACGTCCGTCGCGTTGATTTGCGTCGCCATCAACTCGCCGGTCTGGAACTGGCGGTACGCGGCCGAGAGGTCATCGATGAACTTGATCGTGATCTGCTGCAGCGCCGGCTTCTTGCCGTACCAGTTCGGGTTCGGCACCAGCGTCACGTGGTCCTTCGGCACTAGCTCCTTCATCGTGAAGGGGCCGTTGACCACGATGTTCCCGGGCTGCGTCCAGTTGTCGCCGAACTTCTCAATCACGTCCTTGCGCGCCGGGAACGCTGCCCACAGCGCGAGGATCGTCTTGATGGTCTGCACCGGCTTGTTGAGCGTGATCTCGAGCGTCGTGTCGTCCACGGCACGCACGCCGACCTCGGTCACGGGAACCTTGTTGTTGAACGCCTCGTCGCAGTTCTTGACTTCGCCGAGGCCGGCGCCGAGCACGTACTGGTACGGGCTCGCTACCGTCGCGTCGCACTCGCGCTGGATGCCGTACACGTAGTCGGCCGCCTTCACCGGCTGGCCGTCCGACCACTTGGCGTTCGGGTTGAGCTTGATCGTCAGGACGTTGCCGTTGACCGTCGGGTCGCCCGCGGCGCCCTCGGCCACGACCTTCACGCCGCCCGAGCCGTCATCGGTCAGGTTGTAGAGCCCGCGGAACAGCATCCGCTCGACGCCGATGTCCTGCTCGAAGTTGGACTTGTGCGGGTCGTAGAATTGCGGCTCGGCGAACTGGATCGTGATCTTCTGCTGGTCGGCCGGTGCCTGGTCGCCGCCTGCGCTCGTCGCGGCCGGCGTCTTGCCGCCGCCGGCGGACGCCGTCTTCGTCTTGTCGCTGCTGCTCGTGCCGCCGCCGCAGGCCGCCGCGATGACGAGCAGCGCCGAGAGCAACCCTGTGAAGAGCAGGAACCACCTGCTGCGTACGCTCATTCTCTCCTCCCTCCGAGACGGGGCGTCGCCCCGCCATGCTCCAACGTGGTGTCGGGCCGGAGTCGGCCCCCGCGGGGTGGGGCGCTTCGCACCTCCTTTAACATCGGCTCTCGGTCGATCCGACTAGCGCGATCGTATCAGCACGTGTCAACGTCCAGCAATTTGCCCGCGCCGGTGTTCTCATTATGGCAACCGAACCGGACAAATCGCTGCTACACCCGCCTCCGTGGGTTGCGATTTCATCATCGCCGCTCCTCGCCGGCCTCGCCCCAACCTGCCTGCGCCAGCGGTGCCCACTCGCTATCCTGACGCCCGCCCAGCCCGAAGCCGAATCACCGCTCCCGGAGGCGCGATGAGCACCGTCACCAAAGACCTCTACGAGATCGGCGAGCAGCCGCCGCTCGGCCACGTGCCGCCACGGATGTACGCCATGACGGTCCGCCGCGAGCGCTTCGGCCCGCCGAAGGACGCCTTCCAGAAGGAGGTCGTCGAGGTCCCGTCCATCGGCCCGCGCGAGGTCCTCGTCTACGTCATGGCCGCCGGCATCAACTACAACAACGTCTGGGCCGCCCTCGGCATCCCCATCGACGTCATCAAGGTGCACGAGCAGACCGCCGGCGACACCACCGGCTTCCACATCGGCGGCAGCGACGCCTCCGGCATCGTCTACGCCGTCGGCGATGAGGTCACGAACGTGAAGGTCGGCGACGAGGTCGTCATCCACTGCGGCCAGTGGGACCCGGAAGCGCCGGACGTCAAGGCGAGCGAAGACCCCATGTTCGCACCCTCGTTCCAGATCTGGGGCTACGAGACGAACTGGGGCAGCTTCGCCCAGTTCACGAAGGTCTACGCGCACCAGTGCATGCCGAAGGCGAAACACCTGACCTGGGAGGCCGCAGCGGCGCCCACCCTGGTTGGCGCGACGGCCTACCGCATGCTGACGCACTGGAAGCCGCACAACGTGCGTCCGGGCGATGTCGTCCTCATCTGGGGCGGCGCCGGCGGCCTCGGCACGATGGCGATCCAGCTCGTCCGCGAGTTCGGCGGCATCCCCATCGCCGTCGTCTCCAGCGACAGCAAGGGCGAGTACTGCATGTCGCTCGGCGCGAAGGGCTACCTGAACCGCAAAGACTTCCACCACTGGGGCCGCATGCCGGACTGGACCGATGACGCCGCCTACAACGAGTGGCTCAAGGGCGTGCGCGCCTTCGGCAAGGCGTTCTGGGATGTGCTCGGCGAGCGCAAGAGCCCGCGCATCGTCTTCGAGCACCCCGGGCAGGACACCATCCCCACCTCGATGATCCTCGTCGAGACGGGCGGCATGGTCGTCGTCTGCGCTGGCACCAGCGGCTACAACGCCGACGTCGACCTGCGCTACCTCTGGATGCGCCAGAAGCGGCTCCAGGGCTCCCACTTCGCCAACGACGAGCAGGCCTACGGCTTCAATGACCTCGTCGTGCAGGGCAAGATCGACCCCTGCCTCTCACGCGTCTTCCCGTTCGACGGCATCGGCGAGTGCCACCAGCTCATGTACGAGGGCAAGAACCCCGACGGCAACATGGCCGTACTCGTCGGCGCCCCGCGCGAAGGGCTGGGGGCCAGCAAGTAGGCGCCGGCGCATCCAACGCCGATGCGGCCGGCCGTCCGGCCGCGCCTGCCCCCCACGCGCGCGCCCCGCGCCAGTTCCCCGATTCCCGGCCGGCGTTCCCCTGAGAGCCGGGTGATGGCACCTATGCCCGGCCCGCCTCTGGCCGACGAAGAAGATGAGGGTGCCTGGAGGACGGGTGTCCTCTGCCCGCGTCCTCGCCGCGTCGTCCAGCCGCGCCCGGCTGGCCGCCGGCGCCCGCGCGCTGGAGGAGAGCACACCATGGCGGTCGAGCAAGCCGAAATCGAGGATATCCAGCACAAGGTCATCTCCACCGGCTCGGCCGAGATCGACAAGAAGATGGGCGGCGGCATCCCGCACGGCTCGCTCATCCTGATCGAGGGCCAGTCGAACGCCGGCAAGTCCGTCGTCTCCCAGCAGCTCGCCCACGGCGCCCTGAACAACGGCGCCCGTGTCGCCATGTACACGACCGAACAGACCACCCGCAGCCTGCTGCGCCAGATGGAATCGCTTTCGCTCGACGTCAGCGACTTCTACCTGCTCGGCGCCTTCAACGTTTACCAGGTGCCGGCCGCGATGTCCGAGACCGCTGCCGTCACGGCGTTCGACAAGCTCCTCGCACACTGGGAGAAGCTCGCTGGGCACTTCGACGTCATCTTCTTCGACTCGCTCACATCGTTCGTCTCGCAGGTGTCCGACACCAAGACACTCCAGTTCCTGACGGCCGCGAAAGACATCGTCGACCGCGATATCACCATCTTCTTCACGCTGCACTCGCACGCGTTCGAGGACTCGATGTTTGCGCGCATCCGCTCGCTCTGCGACGCGCACCTCCGCCTGCGCGTGGAGGAGATGGGTGACATGCTCGTGAAGGTGCTCGAGGTGGCGAAGGTACGCGGCGCCGCCAAGACCACCGGCAACATCATCACCTTCGATGTCGAGCCGGGGCTGGGCATGAAGATCGTGCCGATCTCGAAGGCGAAGGCGTAGGAGGCAGATGCCACAGCGGCTGCCGTTCGATGTGCCCGAACAGGCCGACGACGCGCACCGCAAGGGCGCGCCCGCCGCGTCATGCCCGATCCACAACGTCCTCTCGCCCGAGCTGCGTGACGTTGCCGAGCAGGCGCCGCACCTGATGTCGTACCTGCACAAGGTGCCGCTCGCCGAGTTCGGCCCGCCCACCTACTACCCCGAGATCAACCGCAAGATGGGCGATATCAAGGACCCCAACCTGATCTATCCCGTCGGCACGAACACCTTCATCCACATTTTCCCCGACCACTCCGAGGCCCGGAACTACTACATCGCCATCGAGCCCGGCACCGACCAGCTCGGCGACCTCCTCGAGGAGATGGAGTACCGCCTGCTCGACTTCGTCGAGATCCTCGCCGAGGCCGATACGCCCGAGGCCAAGACGGAGGTCCTGCTCAAGGCGATCGAGGATTCCGTCGCGGTCGTCGACTACGTGCCGGTGCCGGGCGAGACGAAGGAGGCACGGGCCCGCGGCGAGGCGGCCGGCCGCGAGGCGCGCGAGGAACGCCAGCGCGAGCAGGCCGCCGCGCGGGCGGCGAAGAACGGCGAAGGCGGCTTCCTGCGCTTGCCCTTCGGCGGCGGCGGCCCAGCGACCGCCACGCGTGGGAGCGGCAAGATCAAGTGCACGCAGGCGGACCTCGAGAGCCTCAAGTACATGGTCGTGCGCGATAAGGTCGGCATGGGCCCGCTCGAGCCCCTCATCACTGACCCCTGGATCGAGGACATCTCCTGCAGCGGCATCGGCCCCGTCTACATCGAGCACAAGATCTTCGGCGGCCTCAAAAGCAGCATCAACTTCGACACACACGAAGAGCTCGATGACTTCGTCCTCAAGCTCGCCGAGAAGATGAAGAAGCCCGTCACCTTCCGTAACCCGATCGTCGACGCGACGCTCCCGGACGGCTCGCGTATCAACATCGTCTACGGCGGCGATGTCTCGAAGAACGGCTCGAACTTCACCATCCGCAAGTTCATGGGCACGCCCCTGTCGATCGTCGACATCTGCAACTCCGGCGCGCTCACCTGGCAGATGGCCGGCTATCTCTCGCTCATCGTCGAGGAGGGCATGAACTTCTTCGTCTCGGGCGAGACGGCCTCGGGCAAGACGACGCTGATGAACGCGCTCATGACGTTCATCAGGCCCGACGCCAAGATCGTCAGCATCGAAGACACGCCCGAGGTCCAGGTGCCGCACCAGAACTGGACGCGCGAGGTCGTCCGCGGCGCGACGGCGCAGGGCGGCGGCGTCGACATGTTCAGCCTCCTCAAGGCCGCCCTCCGCCAGCGTCCGAACGAGATCATCATCGGCGAGATCCGTGGCGAGGAGGGCAACATCGCGTTCCAGGCGATGATGACCGGCCACGCCGTCTGCGCCACCTTCCACGCGGCGTCCGTCGAAAAACTCATCCAGCGCGTGACCGGCGCGCCGATCAACGTGCCGCGGACGTACGTCGAGAACCTCAACTGCGTCGTCATCGCCAGCGCCGTCCGCCTGCCCTCCGGCAAGATGGGGCGCCGCATCCTCAGCATCTCCGAGATCATCGGCTACGACCCGACAACCGGCTCCTTCTCCTTCGTCGAAGTCTTCCGCTGGGACCCGGTGAACGACCAGTTCGAGTTCGTCGGCCTCAACAACAGCTACCTGCTCGAGCAGCGCATCGCGCCCGCCCGTGGCCTCTCAGAGAAGAACCGCCGCCTCATCTACAAGGAAGTGGACCGTCGCGGCGAGCTCCTGAAGAAGCTCGGCGAGTCGGGCGTCACGAACTTCTACGAGCTCTTCAAGCTCATCTCGAAAGCGCAGAAGCAAGGGCTGTTCTGAACCAAGGACTGTTCGCGCGACGCCAAAACGTCAAGGAGGACGACATGGTTGCCAGCACCACGACGACGAATCATCTCCCGCGCAGGCGCCCCGTCATCACCACGATCACGCGCGCCGATCGCTTCTACGTCTCCGGAATCCTCGCCGGCCTCGCGATCCTCGCCGGCGAGCTCCTGTTCGACCGCTTCGTCAACAGCGAGGCGATCACCTCCATCCGCTACCCGGAGATGGTGCTCGCCTGCTACGCCACCGCCGCCGCGTTCTGGGCGCTGAGCCGCCTCATGCAGCCGTTCATGCGGCCGTTCGCGCTGCTCCCGGCCAGCCTGCCCGCCGTCGTCCTCGGCCTGCTCGTCGCGCTGTGGGCGTTCTGGCCGGCGCACCTCATCGCGGCCGCGCTCATCTTCTACGGCGCCTGCGCGTCGATCGAAGAAGGCCGGCCCGCGCGCGTCAACCCGCCGCAGCTCACGGGGGGTCATCCTCGCGGCCAACGCCCCTAGTAGGACTTCTGTAGCTTGCGTCTCCGTGGCGATTCGGCGCTACGCCGCGCGCCAGCCGTGCATCCGGCTGCGCATCGCCGCCGCCAGCGCCTGCACCAGCACGCTGTCGACGTCGTGTTCGCGCGTGCACGCGACGACCCCCACGAGCCACGTCCGCTTGTTCAGCGAGGCGCTGCGCAGCGACAACTCCGCCGCGACCCGTTGCGCCACGGCCTCCGCTGCCGGCTCGGGCGTCTCCGGCAACACGGCCAGGTATGACCCATCCGACATCACGCCGACGTGGTCCGTGTTGCGGAGCTGGGCGGCGAGCGTCTCCCGCACGAGGGCGTGCTCGGCTGGGTGGAGCTTCTCATGCGGCAGCAAGTAGCCCAGGATGCGCAGCACTGAGAGCGGCCGTCCGTAGCGGTGGACGCGCGCCAGCTCGTCGCCGAGCACGCGGCGCACCGCGCCCTCCTGGAGGACGGGGCCGTAGGGCGCGGCCGGCCCCTCACCCGCCCGCGGCTCATCGTGCTTCCCAGCAGTCTTCCGCAGGAACGGCATCTCACAGGGATCGTCGGCGGCGCTGGCGAGAAGCAGCAGTCCCGCGCGCCTTACAGATGTGCGAAACTCGCGCGAAAGCGCCGCGTATCAGAGTAAATACCGCGTTTCACCTTTCGCCCGGCCTGGGAGTGGCCGAGCCCGTCCGCGGGGCTTACTCCATCACCTTCAGCGTCGCTGGCACGTCCGTCCGCGCCAGCCGCCGCCAGTGCAGCACCGGCGCTGCCGCGACGACGAGCATGCCCAGCCCCGCGGCGATGAGCAGCGTCGTCGTCCCGATCGTCGCCTTGATGTAGATATCGGGCAGCGTCGCTGCCACCCGCGTTGCCAGCAGGATGCGCAACAGCACCCAGCCCAGGCCAACGCCGCCCGCCGTCGCCAGCACGCCGAGGATCAGGCTCTCGACCATTGCCATGCGCACGACGGTGCCCACCGGCACGCCGAACGCAAACATCGTCGCGTGCTCCCGCGCGCGCTCGTCCATGCTGATGCTCGACGAATTGAAGGCAATGAGCAGCGCGATGAGCAGCATCGCCCCCTCGACGACGCGGAGCACCACGACGAACTGGTCCAGGAAATCGCGGATCGCCTTCGCCGTCGCGCCGACCTGCTGGATCGAGCTGACGCCGTCCATCACGAACAGCGCCCGCTTCACCTCGTCGGCGCTCACCCCCGGCGCAGGAATGACCGTCGCTTCGTTCGCGAACGGCGCCGGCGCGAAGAGCGCATAGTGGTTGGTGTCGATGTACGTCACGAAACGGAGCGGGTGCGGGTGCACGCCGAGCACCGGCAGCTCGTCCCGCACCGTCGTAATCGCGCCGGTCGCGTCGACCTTCGGGTGCTCCAGCGCGACTGTCTCGCCGATGCGCACGCCGAGCTGCTTCGCCGCCAGCTCCGATAGGTAGATGCCCGGCGTGGAACGGTCCCGCGACCCGGCGATCAGCGTCGGCTTCCAGATCGCGCTGTCGACGTCGATCAGGTGCACCTCCGCTTCGAGTTCGTGCCCCTTGTGCCGAAGCGTGCCACCGAGCCGCGCGCCCGCCTCGCCCTCCGCGACCAGCGGCGATTCAAGTACGGCGCGCACCTGCGGCGCATCGGCCGGAAAGAAGCGCCCGAAGCCCACGTCGAGGCGGCCGGGCGAGCCGCCGAGCAGCTCCGCGTCGCCCCGGTGCGTCGTCTCGATGAACGAATCGATCATGCCGACGAACGCGATCAGCGCCGCCAGCGCCGCCGCGATCCCCAGCGCCGTCAGTAGTGCGCGCCGCGGCGCCCGCACGATGTTCCGGACCGGCAGCTGCGCGAACGTCCGCCCCGGCAGCCGCAGGAAGCGCAGCGACGGCACGACGCGGCTGGCCGCCGCGCGGTACGCCGGCCGGATGGCGGCGATCGGCGGTACGGAGACGGCCCGCCACACCGGCCATGCCGTGGCCACCAGCGGCAGCACGAAGCCCATGCCGGCGACGACGCCGAACAGCCGCCACTGGAACGGCGTGCGCCACTCCGGCAGTGGCTGCACGTCGCGCACGAACGTCATCATCAGCTGGCCGAGCCCGTAGCCAACGCCGGCGCCGACCAGCACGCCCAGCAGCGCGATCTCCGCACCCATCAGCATCGGCCGCACGGCGATCCGCCACGGCGAGACGCCGAGCGCCATCGCGATGCCGATCTCACGCCGCTGCGATTCGACGACACGCGCCGTGAGATTGAACGCCGCGCCCACCGCGCCCGCGAAGATCAGCGCAGCGAGCACGTCGTACACCTGCTGGTCACCCTCGATGTCCCGGTCGTTCAGCCGGAACGCCGGGTCCTCGTCGCGCGTGGTCACCTCGGCCGCCACCCCCGGCAGCGCCGACCGCAGACCGTCCTCGAGCCGTTGCCGCACCGCCTCGATATCCGCGCCTTCCCGTAGCGTGACCACGAGGTCGTTCACCATGCCCGGAGCGCCGAGCAGGCGCTGCGCCGTCTCGAGCGAGGTGAACACGGCGGCGAAATTGGCCTCCGCCAGCAGGTCGCCGCGCTCCGAGGTCACGACGAAGAACTCCGGCGTCAGCGCCTGCCCGACGTAGGCGAGGCGACGGCCGCCGCTGACCGTGATCGTGCCCGTGGGTGGCAGCCCGTAGTGCTTGGCGAAGTTGCGCTCGAGCATCGCCACATCGCCGCCCGCGTCGTCCGGCGCGAGCGCGCGGCCTTGCGCGGCGTCGAGCGCGTTGACGTGCGGCGCAGCGTCGACGGGCACGCCGTAGATCGCGCCGGGCACGAGGATCGCCTGGTCGCCCGCGGAGGCGTCGACCTGGATATTGCCGATCAGGCGCTCGTCGGCCGCGTTGATGTCGTCCGGTGCGATCTCGCGCGCGGCGGCGGCCAGAGAGTCCGCCGGCGCCTTCGTGTTCTCGGCGAGGTGCACGCGGATGTCGTACATCCGCAGCGCGTCATAGCCGGCGTCCGTGGAGATGCGGCGCCAGCGCGTCACGCTCGAGAGGCCGGCATAGCTGCCCGTGCCCAGCGCGATGACGATCGCGATTGCCGCCACCTGCAGCCAGCGCGCGCGCAGGTCGCGCAGCGACCAGCGCACAACGAGGCTACTGCCGGCACGGGCGCTACCAGAAGAGGTCGCGGACATGGACCTTCCCCCCGGGCGGCGGGCCGTCTCCCGTGATCCGGCCGCCGCGTAGCTCGAGCACGCGGTCGGCGGCCCGCGCGATCTCGCGGTTGTGCGTCACGAGGATCACCGTGCGGCCGGTGCCGACCTGCGCCTGCAGCAGCTCCAAAATGCGCGTACCGGTCTGGAAGTCGAGCTCGCCGGTCGGCTCGTCGGCGAGGATCAGCGGATTGCCGGTCGCGAGCGCGCGGGCGACCGCGACGCGCTGCTGCTCACCCCCTGAGAGCTGGCCCGGGAACTGGTCGAGCCGCTCCCCGAGGCCGACGCTGCGCAGGACCTCCGCCGCGCTCGGGCCGTCGTGGCGTCCGGCGGCGTCGATGCCGAACTGCACGTTCTCGCGCGCGGTCAGGCCGGGGAACAGATTGAAGCTCTGGAAGATGAAGCTGACCGTATGGCGGCGGATCTCGAACATCTCCCGCCGCGACGCGCGCGTGCAGTCGCGCCCGGCGATGCGTACGCTGCCGCCGCTCGCGTTGTCGAGCGCGCCCATGATGTTGACCAGCGTCGTCTTGCCGCTGCCCGACGGCCCGAGCACGACGACGAACTGCCCGTACGGAATGGTCAGCGTCACGGCGTCGAGGGCGGTGATCGTGCTGCTGCCAGATTCATACCGGCGGCTGACATCGATCAGCTCGACGGCGTTTCCCGCCGCCGTGCGCTCCTCCACAGGCGCTTCGGACCGTGGCCGCATGGCTAAGAGCGTACGGCAATTCGAAGCCGCGGCGCCCGGGCCGGATGGACGTATCCGTCGGCGTCCGCCCCGCCGATAGACTGACTGCATGACCACCGACGTGCGCGAGCAACAGGGCCCCGTCCACGCGCCGGAGTTCCCGCCCGGCGTCACCTGGCTCCAGGGTGGGCCGCTGACGATGGCCGGCCTGCGCGGCAAGCCGGTCCTCATCGACTTCTGGGACTACACCTGCCTGAACTGCATCCGCACGCTGCCCTACGTCAAGGAGTGGCACCGCCGCTACAGCCCGCTCGGGCTCGCCGTCATCGGCGTGCACGCGCCGGAGTTCTCGTTCGCGCGCGAGTCCTCGAACGTGCTCCGATTCGTCCGCGAGCAGGGCATCCAGTACCCGGTTGTGCTCGACAACGACTACGCGATCTGGCAGGCGTACGCGAACCGCTACTGGCCGGCGAAGTACCTCGTCGACGCCAACGGCTACCTGCGCGCCTACCACCACGGCGAGGGCGCCTATCGCGAGACGGAGGAGCTGCTGCAGGCGCTGCTCCGCGAGACCTTCCCGCAGGTCCTGCTCCCCGGCCTGATGGAGCCCGTCCGGGACGAGGATCGTCCAGGCGCCGTCTGCTATCGCGTGACGCCGGAGCTCTACCTTGGCTACCTGCGCGGCGCCATCGGCAACGCCAGGGGCCTCGAGCCCGACCGCCCGTCGCGCTACAGCGACCCCGGCAAGCACGTCGACGGCATGTTCTACCTCGACGGCGACTGGCTGCTCGCCGGCGAGTACCTGGCGCGGCCCGCCGGCGCCCAGGGCGAGAGCCGCCTCGTCGTGCCGTACATGGCCAAGGACGTGAACCTCGTCGCGCACCCGCCCACCTTCGGTGGCGCGGCCACGCTCGCGCTCACGCAGGACGGCAGGCCACTCGCGCCCGAGGACGCCGGCGAGGACGTCGCCGCAGGCGCTGGCGTCGCCACCGTGACCGTCGACCAGCCGCGCATGTACCGGCTCGTCGCCAATCGCGAGATCGACCGCCACGAGCTGACGCTCACGACGACGTCCGACGGCGTCGCCCTGTACGCCTTCACCTTCACGTCGTGCGTGATGCCCGAATAACCCCGCGTACATGGTGCCTGCGGGCGTCGGGCGGGCCTGCGCCCCGCGCAGCAGTCCACCCCAGGCCCCACCCTCTCGCGAACGGCCGCGATGCGGTCCGCGGCATGGACAGGCCCGAAGACCTATCCCTGCGAAGCGGTGGCGCGCGCCTGGCCGGCGGCTGCCCGGATGGCGGCCAGCAGCGCGCGGTCGATCTCGTGCTTCGCAACGAAGCAGGTCGCGCCGGCGAGGTGCGCGAGCTGCCGCGTCGGTGTGTCGTCGTAGAGGCTGAGCATGATGACGGCCGTGCCGGGGAGCGCCTCGGTGATCCGGCGGCAGGCGGCGATGCCCCCTGAGCCCGGCATCTCCACGTCCATCAGCACGACGTCCGGCCGCAGCCGTTCGGCCTCGGCGACGGCCGCCTCGCCGTCCGCGGCCTCGCCGGCCACGACGACATCGTCCTCGAGGGTGAGGCGCATGCGCAGGCCGCAGCGGATCGAGTCCTGGTCGTCCACGAGAAGGACCCGGATGGGGCGCTCCATCCCTCGATCGTCTCGCGTCGCCGCGGGCGTGTCGACGGCCGGCCGGCGGACGGCGGGCAGGGCGAAGGGCGGAGGCGCCGGCTCCGCCGTTTGGCGGAGGACGTGACGCGCCGCCACCTCTACGCTCGCATCGGACCGTTCGGCCGGCCGGCAGGCGAGCTCGAGGACCGGGACCGCAGCCGCCTCGCCGGCGGCGAGGACCGGTCCGAAAACGCCTCCGTCCGAGGAGGACTCATGGCTCCGCCAGTCGCTGCTGAATCTGGACGTCATCTCGATTGCCTTCTCGATCTTGCTGCTACAGTGATACGCCATTCCGCGCCCGGGCCGGATCGGCCGCGCGGCTGGTCGACGCATCCGTCGTTCGGCCGAGGACGGGAGTGCAGCAGAGGTCGCCCGTGCCCATCCGAATCGTCATCGCCGACGACCACAGCGTCGTGCGCCAGGGCCTGAAGATGTTCCTCGGCCTCGACCCCGAGCTCGAGATCATCGGCGAGGCGGCTGACGGCGCGGAGGCCGTGCGTCTGGCGCGCGAGCTGAAGCCAGACGTCGTGCTCATGGACATGCTCATGCCCGTCATGGACGGCATCGCCGCCACGCAGGCGATCCGCAGCGAGCTGCCCGACACCGAAGTGATCGCGCTCACCTCCGTCCTTGAGGACTCGTCCGTCGTCGGCGCCGTCAAGGCCGGCGCGATCGGCTACCTGCTGAAGGACACCCAGGCCGATGAGCTCTGCCGGGCGATCAAGGCCGCCGCTGCTGGCCAGGTGCAGCTCTCGCCACAGGCCGCCAGCCGCCTCGTGCGCGAGGTGCGCGCGCCAGAGAGCCCGCAGACGCTCACCGAACGCGAGGTGGATGTGCTGCGGTTGCTCGCACAGGGGAAGGCGAACAAGGAGATCGCGCGCGAGCTGGTGATCGGCGAGAAGACCGTCAAGACGCATGTCAGCAACATCCTCATGAAGCTCGGCGTCCAGAGCCGGACGCAGGCCGCCCTGTACGCCGCCCAGATCGGCCTCGCGCCGCTCGAACCCGCCTCCTAGATCGCCGCCGTGCAGCGCTACCTGCCCCGACGCCTCAGCGCGAAGCTCTACCTCTCCGTCCTCGTCTTCCTCGTGGTGCTCGCCGTCGCCACCGCCGCGCTCGTCCTCTTCGGCTTCCGCCGCACCCAGACGAACGCCACCTCGCAGACGCGCCAGGCGCTCGACGACCAGCAGCGCCAGACGCTGCTGCATCTCTCGCAGGCGCAGGCATCGTTCGGCCAGCTGCTCGTCGAGCAGGCCGTACTCAAGGGACAGAACGCCGCCGCCTACTTCGCGCGCGCCGCCACCGACGCCGTCGAGCCGTCGGCGGATCCGGCATCGCTCGTGCGCGCCGCCGATGGCCGCATGTTCGACGCCAGCGGCGGCCGCGTCACCGACGTCTGGGTGCCGGCATCGGTCACGCTCGATGAAGCGACGGCCGCGCGCGTGCGCGAGTCGGCCGCGTTCGACGCGCTCTTCCCATCGCTCTTCGGCACGCGCAGCGCCGTCCTCGGCACGAACGACACGCTCGGCGTCTCCTACACCGACGATCGGGGCATCACGCGCTACTTCCCCGCCAACGGCTTCTCGCAGCGCGCGCCCGCCGACATCGACGACGCACTGCGTGAGGCGATCGACGCGCTCGGGCCCGCACGCAACCCCACGCGCCGCACGCTATGGACCACGCCGTACGTCGACCCCGCGCGCGGCGGCTCGATCGTCACCGCCCGCACGCCCGTCTACGTCGGCTCGGACTACCGCGGCTTCGTCGCCGTCGACCTCTCCGTGCCGTCGCTGCTCGCGCAGGCCGACGCGATCCGCGTCACCGAGCACGGCTACGCTTTCGTCATCGACCGCGACGGGCGCCTCATGCCGAGCGCCCGTGCCGGCGACGTGCAGGCGGCGCTCGATGCCGCCGGCGAAGACGGCCCGATGGCCGCCGTGCTCGGTGCCATGCGCCGAGGCGAGACCGGCGTCCAGCAGACGCGCATCGCCGGCGAGGAGGTGCTGGTCTCCTACGCCGGGCTCGGCGAGTTCGGCGGCAGCCTCGCGCTCGTCGCGCCGCTGTCCGACGTGCGCGGCCCGGTCGCTGGCATCACGGACGAGATCAACGCCTCGGGCAACCGCACGGTCGCCTTCACGCTCGCGGTCATGGCCGGCTTCTTCGTGCTCGCGCTCGCCGGCACGACGTGGCTGACGCGCCGCCTCTTCCTGCTGCCGATCGAGGGCCTGGTGCGCGGCACGCGCTCGGTCGCCGCGGGCGACCTCGAGTGGCAGATCCCGGTCGAATCGGACGACGAGCTGGGCCAGCTCGCCGACTCGTTCAACATGATGACCGCTGAGATCCGCCAGCGCGATGCCACCCTGCGCGAGCGCGAAGAGCAGTACCGCAGCATCTTCGAGTCGACGAACGACGGGATCATCATTACCGCGCGCGACGGCACGGTCGTCGCCGCCAATCGTGCGACCTGCGAGATGCACGGCTATGCGCTCGACGAGTTCCTTGCGCTCGACCCGCACCAGTTCATCCACCCCGATGACCACCACCTGTTTCACCGCTTCATGGACGAGGTGTTCTCCGGTCGCGAGTTCCGCGGCCGCGCGCGCGATATCCGGAAAGACGGCTCCAGTTTCCACGTCGACGTCCTCGGCACGCCCGTCGCCTACGGCGGCGAGCTGCATGCGCTGGCCGTCGTCCGCGATATCAGCGAGCAGGTCGCCGCCGAGGAAGAGCTGCGCAAGGCGCACGACCTGCTCGAACAGCGTGTCGAGGAGCGTACACGCGAGCTGACGACGCTCGTCGAGGTCGCCCGCAGCGTCTCGTCGACCCTCGAGCTGCGGCCGCTCTTGGCGACGATCCTCGACCAGCTCCAGACGGCGACCGGCTACGTCGGCGCTTCGATCCTCCTGCGCGAGGGCGACACGCTCGTCATCGCCGGCACGCGCGGGCCGGCCGGCGTCGGCGCGGAGCAGCGCGCGGTCGGCGTCCGCTTCCCGCTCGCGCGCATGATGGACTTCTGGGAGCTGATGCAGCGCGGCGAAGCCTCGCTCGTCGCTGACGTGCGCGGCGCCTCGGAGGGCGCCCGCACCTACCAGCGCGCCGTCGGTGACCTGATGGGCACGCCGGCGTTCAGCTACGTCCGCTCATTCATGGCGGTGCCGCTGCGCTGGCGCGACGAGGCGATCGGCGCGCTAACGCTCTCCGCCGATGAGCCCGATGCCTACACCGAGGACGACGTGCGCGTCGCGCGCGGCATCGCGGCCCAGGCGGCCGCCGCCATCGAGAACGCGCGCCTGTACGAGCAGACGCAACAGCGCACGCGCGAGCTGGGCGGCCTCCTCCAGGTCGCGCAGTCCGTGGCCTCGACCCTCGAGCTCCGCGAGGTCTCTGGCGCGATCCTCGACCAGCTCCAGGGCCTCGTGCCCTACACCTCGGCCTCCGTCTCGATCCTCGATGGCGACACGCTCGGCGCCCTCGAGAGCCGCGGCCCGCTGCCGCTCGACTGGCTCGAGCGCTTCCGCGTGCCCATGGCGACGCTCGGCGGCTATACGGCCGCGCGCGACGGCCGCCCCCCGCGCCGCGAGCCCGTCCGCATCGACGATATCTGGGGCGATGCGCCCGGCGCCGAGCTCTTCCGTTCCATCTCGCGGCGCGCCGCGGAGATGGCCGGGCTGACGCTCGCCCCCATCCAACCGCTGCACTCCTACCTCGACGTGCCCCTCGTCGCGAAGGAGCGTCTCGTTGGCCTGCTGACCATGTTGCACGAGCGGCGCGCCTTCTACACCGACGAGCACGTGCGCCTCGCCCGCTCCGTCGCCGCGCAGGCCGCCATCGCCGTCGAGAACGCCCGCCTCTATGAGCAGACGCAGCAGCGCACGCGCGAGCTGACGGCGTTGCTCGATGTCTCGCACACCGTCGCCGCGACGCTCGACCTGCGCCAGATCGTCGCCCTCATCCTCGACCAGCTCCGCACGGTGCTCGACTACACCGGTGGCTCGCTCATGCTCGTCGAGGGCGACGAGTTCGTCATCATCGACTCGCGCGGCCCGCAGCGTGGCGTGCCGGAGACGAAGGCCATCGGCATGCGCTGGAAGATCGCCGAATGGCCCGTCTGGTGGGAGCGCATGCAGCGCGGCCACGGCTTCATCATCCGCGACGTCCTCGACCCCGACGACCCCGACGCCCGCACCTACCGCCGCGCGCTCGGCGTCCACCGGCGCGAGGAGGCGTTCGTCTACGTGCGCAACTGGGCCGCCGTCCCGCTGATCGCCCGCGACCGCGTCGTCGGCATGCTGAGCTTCTCGCGCAACACGCCCGGCTACTTTAACGCCACGCACACGCAGCTCGCCCGCGCCGTCGCCGACCAGGCCGCGATCGCGATCGAAAACGCGCGGCTCTTCGAGGAGACGCAGCGCCGGGCGCGCGAGCTCGGCGCCCTCGTCGATGTCGCCAAGGGCATCGCCTCGAACCTCCAGCAGGGCCCGCTCGTCGGCTCGATCATCGACAGCCTGAAGATGCTCGTGCCGCACCAGGCGGCGTCCGTCCTGCTGCGCGACGGCGATACGCTACGCGTCCTGTCATACGACCCCGATGCCCCTTACCGCCCCCGCTCACCCGAGGTGCGCCTTCCGCTCGCGCCCATGCGCCAGCTCTGGGCGGTCGTCGAGCGCGGCGAGGCTTTGCGCGTCGACGACGTCCGCAGCGACGACGACCCGCGCGCGCTCGCCCTGCGCCGCGGTGCCGGCGGCCTCATGGCCACCGCGCTCTCGTACATGCGCGGCTTCCTCGCCGTGCCCCTCCGGCTCGGCGAACGCACGATCGGCGTCCTCGCCCTCGGCAGCTCCGAGCCGGCGAGCTTCACTGACGAGCACGCGACCATCGCCCGCGCCGTCGCCGACCAGGCGGCCGTCGCGCTCGAGAACGCCCGCCTGTTCGAGGAGACGCAACGCCGCGCGCGTGAGACCGAGGCCCTCCTCCGCGCCGACGCCGAGCTCTTCCGCTCGCTCAACATCGAGGACGTCTTCCAGGCGCTGTGCGATGTCGCGGTCGATGTCCTCGAAGTCGACGAATGCATGGTGTCGACGGTCGACGACGACGAGGGCCACTACACCGCGCGCGCCTCGCGCAACATCCCGCCCGAAACGCTCGCGATGATCGCCGACATCCGTCAGCGCTCGCCGCGCCGCGCGCTCGCTGTCCTCGACCGCACGGTGGTCTACGATGACCCAGCCGCCGCTATCCCCGAGATGCGCGAGGTGTTCGAGCGCGACGGCATCCGCATGCGCGTCGACGTGCCGATCCGTTCTCCCTCCGGCCTCCACGGCGTCTTCGGGCTCGCGTATCACGAGACGCACGAATTCTCCGACCGCGACCGCCGGCTCTTCGAGGCGCTCGCCGAACGCGCCGCCGTCGCGCTCGACAACGCCGCGCTCTACGAGCGCGCCGGCCAGGCGGCGTCGCTCGAGGAGCGCCAGCGTCTCGCGCGTGAGCTCCACGACTCGGTCTCGCAGGCGCTCTATGGCATCGCCCTCGGCGCCCGCACCGCGCGCACGCAGCTCGACCGCGACCCCGCGCGCGTCGCCGAACCGCTCGACTACGTCCTTTCGCTCGCCGAGGCCGGCCTCACGGAGATGCGCGCGCTGATCTTCGAGCTGCGCCCGGAGTCGCTCGAGACAGAGGGCCTCGTCGCCGCCATCCAGAAGCAGGTCGCCGCCACCCAGGCGCGCTTCGGCATCCAGGTTGAGGCGTCGATGGCCGCCGAGCCCGATGCGCCGCCGGCCGTCAAAGAGGCCGTGTACCGGATCACCCAGGAGGCGCTGCACAACGTCGTCAAGCACGCGCACGCCACGCAGGCGTCCGTGCGCCTGTCCGCCGGTGACGGCGTCGTCCGCGTCGAGGTGCGCGACAACGGCGCCGGCTTCGACGCCGGCGGCTCGTTCCCCGGCCACATCGGCCTGCGCTCCATGCGCGAGCGCGCTGCCAAGCTGCGCGGCACGCTCTCGATCGAGAGCGCGCCGGGCGCAGGCACCCGCGTCATTGCCGAGCTCCCGCTTGACGGCGCGGCCACGCGGCCACGCTAGCCCTCGCGGCGCGTTACGCTGCGCGCATGCCCGCCGACCCGCAGTTGCGTGCGCTCGCCGACGAGGACTACTGCTACCTCACTACCACCGGCCGCGTCTCCGGCCGCCCCCACACGGTCGAGATCTGGTTCGCCATCGAAGGCCGCACGCTGTACGTGCTCGCCGGCGGCGGACGCCGCGCCGATTTCGTCCGCAACGCCGAGCGCGAGCCGAAGGTGACCGTCCGCATCGGCGAGCGCACGTTCGAGGGCCGCGCTCGCGTCGTCGAGGACGGCGATGAGGATGCGCTCGCCCGCCGGCTGCTGCTGGCGAAGTACCGGCCGCGCTACCGCGGCGGCCTCGGCGAGTGGGGCCGCACCGCGCTGCCGTTTGCCGTCGACCTGGCGCTCGCGCGGCGCGCGTTCTAACAGACGCCGAACTGCACCGCCACCGTGCCGAGGTCGGCCGCTGAGATGACGCCGTCCCGCGTCACGTCGAAGTCCAGCACGTACGCTGGCAGCGTCTTCGGCCCGAACGCGCTCGCCACCGACCCGAGGTCGGCCGCGTTGACGATCTGGTCATTATTCACCGATGCGATCTCCTTGGCGTCGCTGCAGGCATCGCCGTCGGTGTTCGGGACGAGCGGATTCGTGTGCCATCCGCGCGCTTCGATGCCGTCGCGGATGCCGTCGCCGTCGCTGTCGGCCGCATTCGGGTTCGTGCCGAGCGCCGCCTCCACGCTATCGGGCAAGAAATCGCCATCGGTGTCGCCCGGCGGCGCCGGTGGTGGCACCGATGCCGCGCTCGCCGGGTCCGTCCCGAACAGGCACTCCAGCGCGTCCGACGTCAGGTCCCCGTCGCTGTCGGCCTTCAGGGGGTTCGTCGGCCCCGAGGCCGATGGGCACGGCGGCCCGGAGATCTCCGCGGCGTCCGTGAGGCCGTCGTTGTCGTCGTCGCTGTCGCACGCGTCGCCCGCGGTGTCGCCGTCCGGGTTCGTGACGTCGTCGAACGCGAAGCGCGGGTGCGGCAGCACGATCAGCTCGCGGTCGTTATTCGCCTGCGTCGGGTTCGGCGTGCTCGGGCAGTTGTCTGAGACGTCCGGCACCCCGTCGGCGTCGCCGTCCGGTGGGCAACCCGCGGCGTTCGCCGCCGCGGCGGCGCTGAGGCGCCCGCTGCCATAAGTGTTGTCTGCGCCCAGCGATCCAAGGTCGACCGCCGTCGAGGTGAGCGCCGACCGCAACGCCGTACGGTCGTTCGCGGGATTGTCGCCGGGTTCGCCCGCCTTCAGCACCGGCCGGCAGCTCAGCACGAGCGCGGCGACCGCGGCCGCGTGCGGCGCCGCCGCCGACGTCCCGAAGAACGGCGTGAAGAAGCCGCCGTTCGCCGTCACCGCGACGCCGTCGATTGCCGTGGCGTCGGGCTTCATGCGGCCGTCGTTCGT
>Ga0073934_10001223_pt1 | contig 64224 bp, 49 predicted proteins | sample LarsenN4metaG_FD_76834 | JGI IMG/M metagenome (GOLD analysis project Ga0073934, IMG submission 76834) | Hot spring sediment bacterial and archeal communities from British Columbia, Canada, to study Microbial Dark Matter (Phase II) - Larsen... ... | reverse complement strand
TGTGTCAAAAAATTAGTTATGTTCATTGGTTTGAGGAGATGACGTTTTTTGAATAATTTAGGCATCAAAGACATAAGTGTAATTTTTTATGTAAAGTTTTGTATCGACATTCAACATTTCTGAGTTGCAACTCAGCGGGACTCCACCCAAAAGCAATATGAGCCGCTACTAATTCAATTACTTTCATCGTAGTTCCGGCAATGTAGGGAACCTGATTTTCATCCATTGCTATATATTTATATTCTGTGCTATTTAACATAATATAGTCATTTCAAATAAGGTTGAGCCAATTATGTAGGGGCGATTCGCTCTTCGCCCCTACATCGGCACCCTTACCCCTAAATCCGGGACAAGATCTGTCTCATTGTTATCTGGAATCACTATAAATCTTATTTTGGCTCTGGTGCCCATAAATTATAGCATATTAGCGCGAACTTAGAGACTTCCCACCTTCTTGTTTAACTATTGGTGAAGGAACAGAGAGGCTGCCAGCAGGTTTCTTTTCCCCCACCTAGCTCCCAGAAACCGGGTTTCTCTGTTAAATTTTGGTGAAGTAACAGAGATATTGCCAGAAACCCGGTTTCTTTTACATCCCACAAAGGACAATTGATAATTGACAATTAACAATTGATAATTGATAATTGATGATTATCAATTCAAAGGACAAAGTACAAAGGACAAAAGACAAGAATTAACCGTTAATTATCGGTTGCCAACCTGATGCTATACTGGGACGGCTGGCTGGTTCAGGAAACATTTTTTTGAGCGCTGCGGCTCTATCAGAAGCCGATTCTGGGGCAAAATTCCAAATTGATTCATAGAAAAAGAACGAAGACCCGGCTAACCCTAAATTCCGCACTTTATTGAGTTGCACTTCTACTTGGCTGATGGGCACGCCGCGAGTTCTCAGACCGGTTAAAATCCCCACAGCGGTGGGAATGTTGCGTTGGGCTAATTTGACTTCTGGGCGCTCTAATTCAGCGGCAAAGGCGGTCAGGTCGTCTCGATAGACTTGCAAAACCAGTTCTTCGACAAAACCGTAGCGCTGCCACGTGCGCCAGTCTTGCAGGTAAAAGTTATAGGCGAAATCTTGGTAATTGGGAGAAAGGGAAATAATTGTATTGGGGCGGCGGGTTTTGATGGCTTTAAATAAGTCGCGGATATATTCCGTAAGTTTCTGCGATCGCCACCGCCGCCAGTTCTGGTCGTTGGGGTCTTCGGGAGGCAGTAACCCCAAGTGTTCTTCCCGGTACAAATTCACGGTATAATCATCATATCCCAACTCCACCGGCACGCTGAAATGGTCGTCAAATTGAATCCCATCTACTTGGTAGTTGCCCACAATTTCCAGCACTAAATCTTTAATAAACTGCTGGACTTCGCGATGCCAGGGATTGAGCCACACCCGATCGACTCCCGACTCTTTAATCATTTGGCTGCCATCCCGTTTGCGTGTCAACCACTGGGGATGACGGCGCGCTAATTCTGAATTCGGCGGCGCCATAAAGCCGTATTCAAACCAGGGAATCACGCTCAACCCTTGACGCCGAGCTGCCCCGACGATTTCCGCGAGCAAGTCTCGCCCTTGCAGCCAGGAATAGGGGTGGGTGGCTGCCCCTAGCACCTGTCGCGCTACTGGGCTGGGATACAAAGTATAGCCTAGTTTCCAGACATTAGGATATACAGTGTTTAAATTTAGATAAGAAAGGCGCTCGATGGCAAACCGCAAATTTTCGGGGGTGTGCATCACATCGCTATCAATATCTGTCAGCCACACCCCGCGCAATTCTTCTGCGGGGACTCGGGCAACGTAAGCCTCGGGCACGGGTGCCCCCCCTCCCATCAACGCCCGACACAACATCGCCACCACTTCTGCCCGCGTTGCCCACCAGTTGGGATGGAAGTTCCTGCCATTGGGATAGCTCACCACTAAACCCGCCGCCACCGCCGCCGCGATCGCCTCCCTCGCGTAACCCGGAATCTCCGCTGCATCAGTAAAAGCCCGATTTAACGTCACATTTGCCCACGGTACTCGCGGAAGAGACAGCCCGCTCGCCAATGCCAGCAACACATGAAGGCGCAGAATTTTATCCTGGACCCCAAATTTACCCCCTGGATATCCCGCCATAAAGCCAGTTTCAAAGGCAGTGCGAATTGCTCCCGCTGCCCAAAAATTGGGGGGCACATCGACAAAATTACCCCCAGTGCGCCTTTTGGGTAGATTGGGAAACGCTTTGGTTAACACTACGGCGAACTCAGTCCGCGTCAATGAGGCATTAGGGCGAAAACTGCCATCCTGGTAGCCCGCTACTACCCCCATCCGCGCCAGTTCTGTAATTGCCGCTTCCGCCCAATGGGCTTTGATATCACTAAACGCTGCTGCCATCCTTTCTCCCCTATTGCTTCCTTCTTCGCGCCAGTATCAAGATAGCAAACCCCCGTCCGCACCTCCGCTCACAAGATATTGCCAGAGCGGTGGCACCCGGGGAGAAGTTAAGAAATATAGAAAAAACCTGGCAGCTTCTCCTCTGTTAGCTATAACAGAGGTAAAGATGTTGTCCGGAATGTCATTTGTCATTGGTCATGGGTCATGGGTCATTGGTCATTAGTCCAAAGGTCATTTGAGCCAACGACAATTCGCTCAGGGGACAAGCGGACTTGCGGACAAGGGACAAGTGACAACGGACAAGGGACAAGTGACAAGTGACAAGTGACCATTATGAGAAACGTATTGCCTACTCTGGAGGTTGCCGCACACAACCGCCGAACGCCGTTAGGTGTTGCGCCAGCATCGCTCCGCAGGCTAGAGCGCGCTATTTTCCTGTCCCGAGGAGAATTTGCCCTGATTTTGGTCTGCTGTGACTCCCCCCCTCTGCGTGAACAAATCCTGCAACACCTGGGAGAACTTTTCGCCGGTAAAATCCACCACATGGTAGTACCTCCCTCGGCGCAGAAATTTTATACCAATATCCAAAAAACCCTCCCCATCGTGCCACCCCAAGCCTTAATGGTTTTGGGGTTGGAAGCTGTGGAAGATATTGAGCCCTTCCTCAGTTCTGCCAATTTGGTGCGCAACCAGTTTGGCAAGTGCTTTTCCTTTCCCTTGGTGTTATGGGTGAATGACGAAATTATCGCCAAGTTGGTTCGCTTCGCCCCGGATTTTAAGAGTTGGGCGGCTTCTACCATCCGCTTTTCCCCTCAAGAGGTTTTGGTGTCGCCGCCGATCGAAGGACTGGCAAAATGAAAATTAATGGTATTCATCACGTGGCGATGATTGGCTCGGATTATGAAAAATCTAAGCAATTTTATGCAGAAATATTAGGTTTAAAGATAATTGCAGAAAATTATCGCCTGGAAAGAGCGTCTGACTCATTAGATTTGCAAGCTGACCCGAACCGCATCGAGCTGTTTTAGACCCGCCCAAGGGTGGGGAGGGTGGGCTCTTCCCCCTCTTCCCCTTCTTCTTACTTGTGGAAATTTACGCGGAGTTTGAGGAGCCGCTGATGGGGAGAGGGGGGACCGTTGGGAACCTACTCGGCGATCGCGATCGCGTGGTTCGGTTATGAGTATCACACCCAGAGGCGGAATTAGGACTAAGATCTTAAATATAACAAGCGCTACAATAATCAACCCTCCCTGGTGTCCCATCCTCAAAGGTGATAAAAATGTTAACTTTCTTTTTGATTTCACTGCCCATCGCCATGTTTGCGGCTTGGTTGTATGCCAACGCTTCTGAAGAAATGGAGCGGGTTGTTTCTTTGGCGATCGTTTCCCTGTGCTGCCTGATGAACGTGGTGATCGCCCCCTGGCCGATTCAACTGGGCATTCTCTTGTTCGTCCTGTTCACTACCCGCAATGTGGCTGCCACCTAAACACTGCGATCGCCACTCATCCACAAGAGCAAATACACTCGCGTTTGATTTCAGATTGTAACATTTCACCAGCCGTCGGAAGGGATCTCTACTAATGTATCCCGCTCCGACGCACCGGAGGCATTGGGGGGAGCGATCGCTACACAAACCTATGGGTTCATCTCCACACGCAGGGGTTGACGGGGCATCCCAGCCCCACCCTGCCACTGTAGTCTCTTTTCTCTGAAGAATCTTAAAAAAAACTGAAGGATAAATTGGTTATAACCACCACGCAATATACTCCAATGTTATCCAGAATACAGACATTAACCTTTTATGAATGATAATCTGTAAATGTAGAGGCAGTCTAATAGCTGTTACGGCCTCGACTGATAAATATGTTTCCTGATTATATCATTATCCTCCTCATCGCCGCCGGATCCATCCGATTTTTTTTCCAATCCTCGGAAGATGTGGCTAGCGTCCTGGCTGTAGGAGTGGCCCTGACGAGCTTGATTTGCGGGTTTGCCTTGGCGCCTTGGCCCGTGCAGCTAGGAATTTTGTTAACAGTCCTGGTTTGGGAGCGGCTCTATCTCAGAACACAACCCAAAACCAAGCCCTAAATTTTATCCCACATCATAATTATTTGTGGATTTGGTCTGGCCGGGAAGTTTCCAGTAAATCCGCATCTTATTCCGCCACAGTGATGGCGATTTAATGTGGTGAAAAACACTAAAAATTATCCGGATATTCCAGTGGTCATGGATTTAAAAGCCTGCCTGAAGTCAAACTTAATCTTCCTAGCCATCGCCATTGCCCTGGAGTCGGAAACAAATTAACGGAGCGGCTTGTCTTCTCATTTACGGGAAAACCAAGAGGTTTCACTGAGTCAAGGGATACGCATCAAGGTTAATCACCTGAAATAAAACCTTAATTATCCAAATTTAGGGGTTTTTCCAGTTTTTTTTGAAAACTCTAATGTAGATATTACTTCCACCCAACCCCTAAAACCACGCATTCGGGAGGCAACTATGAACAGGAGCCAGCTAAATTACGGGTCAGAACTAACTCAACATCGCATACCAGAGCCAATCCATCGGCTGCTCCTGGCGTTTTTATTTACAGGAATTTTGTACTTTAACGTTGGTTCCGCGTTTCCCTCAAAACCTACCCTGGTTAACGGAGCGGCGAAGACTACGACTACCTACAGTGAGCCTGGGGCGACATCCTTTCCCTCTGCGTCGAATCGGGGCACTTTGGAGGGAACCACTCCCCTGGAAGTTGCCCGCAATGGCACCAAATAGCATTTGGCTGCCACAAGCATGATTTTATTGATAAAATTTGATTGGGTGGGAACGAAAGGCTCCGGTGAACTCTAGTGCGGAAAGATTCCGAGACAATTGCCAGCCGCCAGCTTTGGAGCTAAAATTTGATAACTTTTCGGTTTGGCTCTGCCCCCGTTCTCCTAGCCCCGGGCAATATGTTTGCCTATTTATGAAGAATTATTAGGAAGTTAACGCCATGCTTGCGATGGAACTACCGATTTCTACTGACCTGATTCTGCAAATTGTTTTTACCCTTCTGGTGTCAGGGATTTTTCTCTGGCAAGCGTTTAAAGCCTTTAATGAAGTGAAAGAAAAAGAGTAAACCAGAAACCGGGTTTCTCTCACCCCACCTGCTCCGAAGACCGGTTCAGGGGTTCGATTTGCTCGGCTTGCGGTGGCAGGCTGCTGTTTTGCTGGCCCGCTGCTCTGGCGATCGCGCAAATCAAGTCTAGGGGAGTGATGAAGATTTCTACTAAGTCTGCTCTCCCCTGGAAGCACTTGCCACCGATAACGGGCACCTCTTTGAGTAACCAGCGACTGAGGCGATAAAAGCATTCATAAGCGGTGAAAGGCCGTCCCAGTTCCACCCCGTGGAGTTGATGCAGGTAGCGATTTGATTCCCCGTAACGCCGCCACTGACTTTGTAGCTGCTTGAGGGTGCGGCGGTGGCGGTGTTTCACTATGGCATCGGGGGCAAATTCTAGCTGCCAGTTGGTTTGGCGCAATACCCGCCAGCAGATGTCGGCGTCGCCGCCGGTGGTGAGGTGGGGGCGAAATAATCCAATTTCGGTGAAGATTTGCCGCCGGACGGCGAGGTTTGCAGTTTGGCCGTAGGGGCAGAAGGGATGGGCTAAGGTATGCTTTTGGGATAAAACATCTTTGCGCTGGGCGTATTTCTCCAGGAGGGTAGGGCCGGGATAGGCGGTGATTTCTCCGGCGACGATTCCCACTTCTGGTTTTTCAAAAGGTTTGATGAGGTTGAGGAGCCAGTCTGGTTCGGGGCGACAGTCGGCATCGGTAAAGGCGATGATTTCGCCGGTGGCGGCTTGGATGCCTCGGTTGCGAGCGGCGTAGGAACTCTGAATCTGGGTTTCCCTCTGGGGTTTGAGGGGGAATAGGGTATTATTGGCTTCGGCAGCACCGGTGAGGATGGCGCTTGTCCGATCGCGGCTGTTATTATCAACGATGATATATTCGACTTGCTCTGGCGGGTAGGTTTGGGATTTCAGGCAATCCATCAACTCCGGCAAATCTTCCTCACCGTTGAATACGGGCACCACTACCGATAGTTTTGGTAAGGTCATTGGTGGAAAGTCCTTTGTCATTGGTCATTTGTCCCTAGTCATTTGACCAAGGACAAATGACTAATGCTATAAAATCACCCAGGCGAGGAAGACAAGGAGAGCCTGAATGCCGTAAAAGGCAACTACGATATTGATTTCTGACCAGCCGCTCAGTTCTAAGTGGTGGTGCATAGGTGCCATTTTTAACAGGCGTTTGCCTTTACCGTCTGGCCCTTTGGTGGCTTTGTAATAGCTGACTTGGGCGATGACGGAAAGGGATTCCACGAAGAAAATACCGCTAATCAGAAATAGGCTCCAGAGGGAACTGCTGAGCAAACCTACGGCGGCGAGGGCGCCACCGAGGGCTAAAGAACCGGTATCCCCCATGAAGACGCGGGCGGGGTTGCGGTTGTGGGCGAGAAAACCGAGACAGGCGCCACTCATACAGGCACAAAATACCATCAAACTGGGGGATTTGTCGGCGACGATCGCGCCTAAACCGAACAGAGCGATCGCCCCAGTGCCTCCCATCAGTCCATCCACACCATCAGTGATATTAGTGGCATTGCTTTCCGACACCATCACGAAAGCGGCTAAAGGCCAAAATAGCAAGCCCAAAGGCAACACTAAGCCAAAAGGCAAAGCCACATCAGTGATGCTCGCCGGTTGCGTGAAAGCCAGCCACAAACAAAACAGCAAGGCAAAACCAATTTGCCCCGCCAACTTCGCCCGGGGGGATATACCCTTGTTCGACTTCTGGCGCAAAATCTGCCAGTCATCCACCCAGCCGATGAAACCGTAAGCTAATGTTAGGGCACTAGCTTCTAATGCCTCTGGGGCAAACCCAGACCACAACAGGGCTACCAAAACTGCCACTGGGACAAAAAACACGCCTCCCATCGTTGGCGTGCCAGCTTTGCGCAAGTGGGCTTGGGGGCCGTCTTCGCGGATGACTTGACCGGTTTTCAGCCACTGCAGCATGGGCACTACCCCATAACCCAGTAACCCTGCGGCTAAGCCGCAAACTAGCATCGGTAGGGTCAGGGAAGTAACAGGGGTTGACCAGCGATCGGCCATCACATCCAGCAGGGAACTGGTCAGCAACAGCAAGGCAGCTAGTACGGAGAACGCGAAAGTTCCCGTCAATTTTTTAGGGCCAACTGAAAATAACTTAGCGTCCACGGCAAAATAATTTCACTCCTAACACACCACTGGATCCAATATCGGGGATGCTCCTTCCGGGAGCTACGAGAGACGGGGGGACGGGGGACCGTCTCCCCACCCTGACCAAACTCCCCACATCTTTAGTCGATATCTGCATCGTCGAGATCCATTTCTTCCTCCTCGTAGCCGCCATCATCCACTGACATCAGCTCGGAGATTTCTTCTTCCTCCTCGCCGTATCCAGGTTCATCGCTAGGATCCCGCGCTAGCAACCTACCACTAGATTCGAGCCAGTCGAGAATCGAAGGCTGCTGCTGGGAGCGAATCACCTCCGCCGGTTTATAGCGGGGTTGCTGGGTTAAAGAAGGGTTACGCAAGTAAATCGGGTCAGACATCTGACACTCCTGGAAGTTAAGCAGGTGGAATGGACGACAGGTGGCGTCCTTAAGTTCGCCTTACCCGTACCTCTGGTAACAGGGTGGTTGGTAATAAAATACCACCTTCACGGAGCAGACACAGATTGATAATAATTAAATATGGGAATTGGTGTAAGAGGGGTAAAAATATAATGCTGGGAAAAGCTGAGCTGTTACAAGCACTGGTGGGCAAAAATCGAGGTGTGCTGGCGACTAAGGCGGAAAAACAGGCGATTCAGGCGGCGATCGCCTCCCTGGAAGACCGCAACCCCACAAACGCCCCCACAGAAGCGCTTTCCCTGCTCGAGGGCAATTGGCAACTGCTCTACACCACCAGCAGTGAGCTATTAAATATCGATCGTCTGCCCCTGGCCAAACTCGGACCGATATACCAGTGCATCCGCAGCGGCTCGGGCAAAATCTACAATATCGCCGAAATTTACAGCTTACCCCTTCTCGAAAGCATCGTCAGCGTTTCCGCCCGCTTCGAGGCTCTTTCCCCCATTCGTCTAGGCATAAAGTTCGAGCGGAACATCACTGGCCCAATGCGCCTGCTATCCTACCAAAATCCAGATCAATTCATTGCCACCGTGGAAACCGGGAAAAAATTCCTCCCGATCGACATCACCCTCAACCCAGAACGCCAGCAAGGTTGGGTTGATATCACCTACCTCGATGAAAACCTCCGCATCGGACGCGGTAACGGCGGCAGCATCTTCGTTTTATCTAAATCCACACCATAATTTTGTCATTGGTCATTTGACTTGGAAAAGAAACCGGGTTTCTGTGACAGTCCTGGGATCCTAACCGAGATTTGGTTAAGAAACCCGGTTTCTGGCGGACAAATGACCAAGGACTAATGACCAATAACCAATATGCGCCTGTCTCAAGCACAACTCAAACACCTAGAAACCTGCCCCCGCAAGTTTCAACATATCTACTTAGAACGCCTCAACCCCCCCCCAACCCCAGAGCAGTGGCAACATTTGAGCTGGGGTAGTCGCTTTCACAAGCTGATGCAGCAGCGAGAGCTGGGTTTACCCATAGCATCCCTCGCCGCCGTTGACCCCCAGATGCAATCTTCCATCAATGCTCTAGAGGAAGCCGTCCCGGAAATTTTCTCTCCCCACCCCCCCAAGGAGACATTCCGCCAAGCGGAACACTGGCGCAGTTGCCATTTTCAAGGCTATATGCTCACGGCGGTGTATGACTTGCTCATCGCCGACAGTAACTCCGCTCGCATTTTTGACTGGAAAACCTATCCCCTCTCGCAAAAAACCCGCTCCCTTGCGCGTGAGTGGCAAACGCGGCTATATCTGTTCATCATGGCCGAAACTAGCGATTATCCCCCGGAGATGATTTCTATGACTTATTGGTTTGTCCAATCTGGCGGGAAAGCCCAAAGCCTCACCTGTAGCTATGATTCGGCCAAGCATGAGGAAACTCAACGGGACTTGACCCGCATCCTGAAGCGGTTTCAAGGTTGGTTGCAGGCTTATGAGGCTACGGGAGAACTCTTTCCCCAAGTGCCCTTATCGGCGGCCAACAAGTGCCTAGAATGTCCCTTTGCCCTGCGGTGTCAGCGGCTATCTGCTTCTAATAGTGATACTATTCAGGGATGGGATACCTTGACCAATTTGGCGGATATTCAGGAAGTTTGTTTGTAAGCAATTAAGTAAAAAAATTTTCATTTATGACTACGGCTCATAACGGTGATGGGGCATCGTCCAGTCAATCCCCAGTTAACATCCGTGACATAGAAATTGATGATTTGGCGCCGGTTTACCACTTAGGTGAGGAACTGTTTACCAGCGATTTATATCCCTACTTGTATCGCACTTGGGATGAGTGGGAAGTAGTGGGACTGTTCAATACCGATTCTGACTACTGTCTGGTGGCGGAAATTGATGATAATTTAGCCGGATTTATTTTGGGCACAATTATCAGCAAGGGTTCTTGGACTTATGGTTATATTCTGTGGTTGGGCGTCAGTCCTAAATTTCAGCGACGCGGCGTGGCGGGGAAATTAGTGGATAATCTGGTGGAAAGGATGATTGAGGATGGGGTACGCTTCATGCTCGTAGATACTGACCCCGAAAATACTGGGGCGGTGAAATTCTTTTCCGATAAGGGGTTTGGCAATGTGCGAGACCATATTTTTCTCTCGGTGAATTTGAGCAAGCACGAATATTATGGCAAGCTAATTACTTATGAGCGCAATAAGGCGGAAAGGGCAGGGTTAAAGCGGGCTTCACGCCCGACGACGGAGAAGCGATCGCGCCGCCGCAACACCACCAGCGAATCTATGGACTCCCCATAAACTAAAAAATGGGGCTGGTATGCCCCATTTTTCATCAATGCAAAAAGCAAACGCTTACATAAAAAGCTGATGCTATTAACTGCATCGTCATCACGGGCAACCCATAGCGGAGAAAAGTTTTAAATGAAATCTGCTGTCCGTGCAGCTCAGAAATCCCCGCCGCCACGATATTAGCAGAAGCACCCACTAAAGTGCCATTTCCTCCTAAAGTCGCACCAAACATCATCGCATAAAACAGGGGCAGCACTTCTGGGGGCCATTGACCCGCAAAGTTGGGGTTTAAAAATTCCGGTCCAACCAAACCCACCTGCACCACATACTGTTTTAGTAGGGGCACCATCGCCACCACCAGGGGGATATTAGGCACCACGCTGGAAAGCAGCCCCACCGCAAAAATCAACACCAGGGAACCCAAGGCGATGTTTTTGCCCAAAATTATCGCCAAAAATCCTGATAAGTTGGCGATAACGCCGGTTTTTTCCAAACCTCCAATCACAACGAAAATGGACATGAAAAATAGCAATGTACTCCAGTCCACATCGCGCAAAATATGATTGACTGTATCAATACCGCTGTGGTGTGCGAGCAGTAATGCTAAAGCTGCTCCCATCAAAGCCACCGCCGCTGGTGGTACGGGTACTGGGAGCGAGTCTCCCACGACAAAAAACAGCAAAACGAAAGCGGCGATTAAAATTCCCACTACTAAAATCCGGGGATGATTGATTTGGGGGTGGGGCAGCTCGTTGAGGTTCTCCAATTTTGTCCGCCATGTTTTGGCAAATAAAAATGGCAGCATCACTACAATGGTGACTACAGCCAGCAATCCCCCCAAACTCAGGCGCATGAGGTAGTCGGCAAAACTGATATTAATCGCATCTCCCACGATAAATGTGGCGGGGTCTCCTACTAAGGTGAGCAATCCCGCACTGTTGGCCACAAATACCATCAAAATCAGCAATGGTACGAAATCAACCCCGATTTCTTGGGCTAAAGGGGGAATTAATGGGGCTAGTAACATGACTGTTGTGGCATTGGGTAGCATGGCACAAATCGGGGTAGTAATTGCCACAATACCCAACAGTAAACGCTTGCCTTCTCCTTTGGCTAAAATCACCATCTTGGTGGCTAAGTATTCAAACACTTTCGTGGGCTCAAAGGCTCGCACCAAAATCATAACTCCGAAAAATAAGGCCAAGGTTTGATAGCTGCGGCTGATATATGCCACAGCCTCGGTTAGAGTCATTACATGGGCAAATACTAGCAATAATGCCCCTAGAAAAGCGGCGATCGTCAGATGCAGCCACTCGGTCATTATGAAAAAAATCACCCCAACAAAGGTGAATGTCGCTAGAACTCCCTGCCAGGTTTCCATCGCTTTACCTCCTCTTTGAGAAACCATGCGATCGACCCGGTTTCTTGTAGCTACCGGGTTTTTGTAGTTTCTATATACCTAATTTTTGGCTTTGTGTCCATATGAAAGTCCAATATATGGCCGTTTAATGGTTGGCAATTGATGTCAAATTGGTTTTTTGATGCACCAGTTTTTCGCCCATTCACGATTTCCCTGGTGGCGATGAACCGGTTTTTAAAAACCAATGGATGTTATGATTAGGAGCGAAGGGCGATCGCTCCTACTTTTGACCTAATAAGCGATCCCCCCGCTTACTCACATCAATACCAAACAGTACCCAGCCGCTTGGCTTTCCCTGTTAACTTTGGATCTGAGGAGAGCCATGCTCTTGTCAGTGAGAAATGCCTGCTCTTCAGTCTCTTCCCAATGCCTGCGGAGTTAGCTGACGGGCTAGGGCTGGAAGATGCCCATCTCCTGTTTTCCCCCTGGAGATACGCCCCGGAATTGTTTTGGTTCCTCCACTCTGCGCCTTTGGTCTGGCGCTGATTAGGCTGACTGGATTTATCAATCCAAAATTACCCTAGCATACAGCAGCACAAATGTCAAGGCGGGGCAAATTTACCCCTGAAAAACCCTAATTTTACTACAAACCCAGCTTTTTCAGTGCGGTTTGTGCCGCCCGTTTTTCTGCATCTTGCTTGCGCTTGCCCTTCCCTACACCATACAATTTCCCCTTTACCCGTACTTCGGCGGTGAATTCTTTGGCGTGGTCGGGCCCGGATTCATTAGTAATACAATATTCTGGATTTTCCCCTTGTTTTTCCAGAGCCCATTGCTGGAATTGATTTTTAAAATCGATTAAATTTTTCTCCTCCTCGTCGCTGACGGGAAACACGATGCGATCGGCTACCTCCGTAAACATCGGTTGTACGTATTTGCGCACAGCGGTAATCTTGGCATCCATAAAATAAGCGCCGATTATCGCTTCAAAAGCATCGGAAAGCAACGCGGGATTTTTTCTGCCCCCATCTTTTATCGCCCCTTTACCCAAGCGCAATTGCTCCCCCAACCCCAATTTTACCGCAAAATTTGCCAATTGCTTTTCATCCACCAAGGCAGAACGCAGGCGGGTCAGTTGGGCTTCGCTCATATCTTGATAGCGGTTATACAACAGTTCTGCTACTAAAAAATTTAGCACAGCATCACCGAGAAACTCCAGGCGTTCGTTATCTTCCGCCTCCGGGTTTTCGTTGACATAGGAGCGGTGTGTTAGTGCTTGGCGCAGCAGGTTTTCATCTTTAATTGGTGGTTGGTTGTCCATGCTGATTTCTTGTAATTTTTCCCTCATACCTTGGCATAATTTTTGGAATTTCTGTAGGGGCACGGCAATGCCGTGCCCATCACGCTAACATTGGATACAATGCCATGCTCGATTCAGCTAAGATAATTTGCCTGGTTTAGGATGATTCTTGCAAACTTTTAAGCGCTGTTTCAGCCGCCAGCCTTTCTGTATCTGAGTCAATGCTACTTCCAGAATATTAGATTTTTGTTGATTTCAAGTGTTTGATGACATTATTTTACTGCAACATACATAATATATCCTTAAAATTATCATACAATTAAATTTTTAAAGATATTTATTGCCCTTACAATATGTTTTTAACGGCGTTCATGGAGCATCTCCCTGGTGAAGCTAGGCGCATTGAATGGGATGGGATTTTGCTGCATCCGCTCAACCAACGCTTTGAGAAACCGTTGTTTTTCTGTTATATCAGAAATTGGGTGCAGCAAAAGGTGAGAAGATTTCATCAAAATTTCTACCTCAGTCCCTTCGGGTAAATCATCTGGTGTTTCCAGGATGAATGCGCCATTGTGGTAAATGGCTTTTAACGTTTCTGGCATATGGCAAAACTCAATCTATTATTTTGTCTAGCCTACTAGCTTTCCATTATACCTAATCCCGTAACTAGCTGTCAATATGGATAAATATTAAATTTTATTAAAGAAACTTTGGGGGAGGGGTACGACTGGGTTTAAACTAGAAACTATCGTTATGAGTTAGGGCGGCTAATGGCTGAAATAGAACCAAGTTGGGAAGTAGCGGAAAAGGTGAAGCCGCCGGAATGGGTGGCGAAGGAAATTCGCCGGTATGCGCCGGATGTGGGGGGGGATTATGCGGCGCAGTTGCTGTGGCAAAGGGGGATTAGAGATAGGGATGATTTAGGGCGGTTTTTGGATACGGATGTTTATCCCAGTTCTAGTCCGTTTGAATTTGATTGGGATATGACTTGGGGGGTCGATCGCCTCCTCGCCGCCGCCGCCAAGGGAGAAAAAGTGGCGATTTGGGGGGATTTTGATGCCGATGGCGTCACTGCTACTGCTGTTTTATGGGATGGGTTGGGGCAGTTTTTCCCCCAGGGAAAACAGTTGATTTATTATATCCCCAATCGCCTCAAGGAATCTCACGGTTTAACCCGCGCTGGGATTGATGCTTTAGCAGCCAAGGGAATTAGTTTAATCGTCACTTGCGATACTGGCAGTACCAATTTAGATGAGCTGGAATATGCCGCTAGTTTGGGAATTGATGTCATAGTTACTGACCATCACACTGTGCCAGAACAGCGTCCGCCAGTGGTGGCGATTATCAATCCCCGCTATTTACCGCCAGAGCATCCTTTGGCCACACTTTCTGGGGTGGCGGTGGCGTATAAGTTGGTGGAAGCGATGTATTTGAAGGCTCCCCAAACCCCTGCACAACCTCTAGAGGAGTTACTGGATTTGGTGGCGATCGGCCTAATTGCGGATTTAGTAGAACTGCGGGGAGACTGTCGTTATTTGGCTCAGTTGGGAATTGCCAGACTGCAACGGGAATCAAATCTGCCAAAAGAGCAGCGGCGGCGTCCAGGAGTGGGATTTTTGCTCGATTTTTGCAAAGGCAGTGGCGATCGTCCCACCGATATATCCTTTGGCATCGGTCCGAGGCTGAACGCCGTTAGTCGCATCCAAGGAGATGCCTCTTTCTGCGTCGAACTGCTTACCAGTCGCGATGCAGAACGCTGCAAGAAACTGGCAATGGACACAGAAATTGCCAATGGACGGCGCAAAGCTCTGCAAAAAGACGCCGTGGCTAGCGTCAAAGCGCAATTAAAACAGATAGACTTATCCACAACTAGCGTTATCGTTTTAGAAGACACATCCTGGCCACCCGGTGTGTTAGGTTTAGTGGCATCGGAAGTGGCGCGGGAATGCGATCGACCCACGATTTTACTTAGCACCCAAACCACAGATACAGAAGCATCTCCCCCAGAAACATCCCTCACCCTTGCCAGAGGTTCGGCGCGTTCCGTCAAAGGAATTGATTTATATGAATTAGTGAAAAATCAATCCCACTTATTGCACCGGTTTGGCGGACATCCGATGGCCGCCGGTTTGAGCTTACCCGCCGCCAATATCCCCATATTTCGCGAAGGAATTAACCGCCATTTGTGGGACAAACTGGGGACAGGTGGTTTAGGCAGACCAGTTATCAAAGCCGATTTAGTCGTCACCGTGGCAGAATTAGGCAATCAGTTATTTCGGGAGCTAAAGTTATTAGAACCATGTGGGATGGGCAATCCCGTCCCCCAGTTACTCATCAAAAACTGCTGGTTTGAAAATCCTTGGCATGAAAATATTCAGGATTTCTCCAAAAAGAAAGTCACCTACATCAAAACGGATTTTAAAATTCGGGATGATTCCACCAGCAAAGGTTTTACCGGCATTTGGTGGGGACATTATAAAGATGAAATTCCCCCAGGACGCTGCGATGCCATCGTAGAATTAGATTATAATAACTACAACAAAAAAAATAACGACCAAAACAACTATCATGTGAGGCTGATTGCTGTGCGGCCAGCCGTTGCCGATTTCCCCGAAAATGGCATTAGCACTAAAAAAGTGGATATAGTTGACTTGCGGAATGGAGTTGAGGAAATTGCCGATTTAGGAGAAAATTTTCTGGTAGTTAATCATTGCCCAGAGAGTTGGGAGGATTTAGAATCGGCTTTACAGGCAGCAATTGCCGATAAAAAACAATTAGCCTTAGCCTACAATGCTCAACCCAAATTTACCCCAGAGGAGGTATGGCGGCAATTAGTGGGTGTGGCTAAATACCTGAACCGCACCGGGGAGAGTTGTACAAAAGCGCAACTAGAGGCTAAACTGGGGGTGGGTCGTGGGGCTTTAGCTGTGGGACTAGAAACTCTGGAATTATCGGGTTTCCACATCAACGCTGTTGGGGATAATCTGCATTTCCGCTTTGACCCAAACTCACAGCCGCTATCACAGGATATCATTGCCAAATTTCTCGCCGCCGTTCGGGAAGAGCAGTTTCGCCGGGAGTATTTTTATCAGCTTCCATCGGCGGATATTGCCTCCCTGGTGAGTTCTCGCCGCCCATATTCTGAGTAGGGTAGGCATTGCTCACTTATCAAAAAAGGTTGCCCCACCGGAGTTAATGGGGGCGATAAAAAAAGGGTGGGCAATGCCCACCCAACGATAAAAAAAGTAATCAGTAAAATCCTATGGCGCTAAAGCATTACCCCGGAGCAGACTGCCAATGGTTTTGGCGGTGATTTTCATCTGGATAAAGGGGTTAGCTGGGACTACGGTTTTGTAGAGATAGCTGTCAAAGGTGAGACGTTGCACGTCCATATCGGCGCACATCTCTACGAACGCCTCGCGGGTGGCGTCGGAACGGTAGAAAACCCGTTGCAGGATATCCAGCACTAGGTAAGTCATACCGTATTTTTTATCCCACCGCTGCAGGTATTGTTTCAAATCGGCTTCTGTGGGGATGCGCTGACCGTTGTTAGAGGCTTCCACAATCATTTCGCCGCACATCCGCCCAGACTTGGCGGCGAAGTAGATACCTTCGCCGGAAGATTTGGTAACGTAACCAGCGGCGTCTCCCACCAGAGCCACGCGGCCCACAACGCGGCGAGGACGGGGGTGTTCTGGGATGGGGTGTGCTTCTACTTTGATGATTTTACCGCCTTCGAGACGTTTGGCGGCGCGGGCGCGAATGCCTGCTTGTAGTTGTTTGATTTTCGCCTGGTTCACCTTCATGGTGCCAGTCCCTACGGCTACGTGGTCGTATTTGGGGAATACCCAGGCGTAGAAGTCGGGGGAAACGTCGTTACCCACGTACATTTCCGCGAGGTCTTGGTAGTAGGCCATTTTGTCTTCTGGGAGGCGGATCCGCTCTTGGAAGGCGATCGCGTAGTTATAATCTCCCGCATCGATCGCCTTGGCGACCCGAGAGTTAGCGCCATCCGCACCCACCACTAAATCCACTTTCAGGGTTTTGTGAGTCCCCGTGACGCTACCATCAGAATGGTCCGCATAGTGGAGAGTGTAAGGCTCCTTATCAGAGTTGGGGATATCCAGTTTGTGGACAGTACCATTAATCAAGTTAGCACCGAGTTTCGCCGCCCGATCGCGCAGGAACGCATCCATAACTTCCCTGCGGCACATCCCGATATACTCATCTTGATTAGTTAATTTGATATCTACCTCGATGTTCGACGGGGAGATCATCTTCATATTTCTAACCCGCCGGTCCACGATTTCCGGTGGCAAGTCAAACTCGCTCACCATACACAGGGGGATAGCGCCGCCACAAGGCTTGGCATTGTCCAGCTTGCGCTCAAACAAGAAAGTTTCAATACCAGCTTTCGCTAGCGTCTCAGCAGTCGAGGAACCTGCTGGACCTCCTCCCACAACAGCAACCCTTAATGCCAAAGATGTTCTCCCAGTCTTTTCTTATGATTACGGGATCCCATCGTATCACGGACATTTGACCGGATTTCCGCCCCCCGCCCCTTATATCCATAAAATGACACAACCCTTAACATTTAGATACATTTATTAATCAAGACCAAGGACCAATGACCAAGGACAAAGAACTTATGGAGTTGAAACGACTGGGACATGTGGCGATTTGCGTGCAGGATGTGGGGCGGGCGGTAGAATTTTATCAAAATTTGGGGATGGATGTGGCTTGGCAGGATGCGGACTGGGCCTATCTGAAAGCGGGGGATGATGGTTTGGCGTTGCTCGGTCCGGGGTACAAGCAGGCGGGCCCGCATTTTGGGTTTGTGTTTGCCGATCGCCTCCCGATGGAAACCGCCTACCAGCAGCTCAAAACCCAAGGACTCCCCGTCACTGACATTCACAACCACCGGGACGGGACCGCCTCATTTTACTGCAAGGACCCGGACGGTAACTGGTTTGAGTACCTCTATGAACCCGCTGTTGCAGGCAAATCCTGATTTTTGTGGTACGATAGAAACCAAAATGTAGTATAAATTTGAGGGGCAATTCCTGAATTGCCCCTACGGCTGCCCCAGTTAACTAAATCTAATTTCAAATCAGTTGCTTACAAACCTTGATATTCAGCGGGATTCAACTTTGATTCACTCGGAAACTCTAGAACTCCTGGAGTGGCCCCGCCTATGCGAGCATTTGGCCACTTTTGCCGCCACGAAGCTGGGGGTTGTGGCATCATGGCAGTTGTCGATTCCCTCTACTCTGGAGGAAACGGAGCAGTTATTATCCCAAACTAAAGAAGCCTACCGCCTGGAAACCTCAGCTAGTGGCGGTTTGTCTTTTGAGGGTATTTGCGATATCTCGGATTCTATAGAACGCGCCAAACGGCAAGGTGTTCTCTCTGGTGAGGAACTGCTGGATATTGCCACTACTCTGGCTGGGGTTCGTGGTTTGCGTCGGACTATCGATAATGAGGAAAACTTACCGGTATTGACGGCTTTGGTGGCAGATTTGCGCACTTATCCAGAAATTGAGCAGCAAATTCACCACTGCATCGATGAGCGGGGGAAAGTGGCCGATCGCGCTTCGGTGAAACTGGGCGAAATTCGCCACAAACTGCGTCTATCCCGAGACCGAATTTACCAAACTCTGCAAAATATTATACAGCGTCACGGGAATGCGGTGCAGCAGCAAGTCATCACCCAAAGGGACGATCGCTTTGTCATCCCCATCAAAGCCAGTCACAAAGACGCCATCCCCGGTATTGTCCACGACACCTCCACCAGCGGCGCCACCCTCTACGTGGAACCCTACGCCATCAGCGACGCTAACAACCAAATGCGGGTGCTGGTGCGCCAAGAAAAAACCGAGGAAGAAGTCATCCGCCGCACTCTCACCGAGCAAGTTGGCGCCGTCGCCGAAGATTTAGAGCTACTGGTAGCCATTGCCACTACCCTAGACTTAGCCACCGCTAGGGCTCGCTATAGTCTCTGGTTAGGCGCCAACCCCCCATCATTTATTGATATCACTGCGGACAACCGCCAAGAGCAAATCACCCTGCGACAACTGCGCCATCCCCTGTTAGTTTGGCAACAGCAACATGAACAAGGCCCCGCAGTGGTGCCAGTTGACCTCGCCATCCCTCCCCAAATTCGGGTTGTTGCCATCACCGGACCAAATACCGGTGGCAAAACTGTCACTCTCAAAACTCTGGGACTGGCGGCGCTGATGGCTAAAGTTGGGATGTTTTTGCCCGCCCGAGAACCGGTAGAAATCCCCTGGTTTGATATGGTGTTGGCAGATATTGGTGACGAGCAATCTTTGCAGCAAAGTCTATCGACTTTTTCTGGTCATATCCGCCGCATTGGACGCATTTTGGAGCAAATCACTCCCGCCAGTCTCGTATTATTAGATGAAGTGGGGGCGGGCACTGACCCATCGGAAGGTAGCGCTTTGGCCATTGCTTTGCTGAAGTATCTCGCTGATAATGCTTGTCTCACTGTGGCGACTACTCACTATGGGGAATTAAAAGCGCTCAAATATGACGATGCACGGTTTGAAAATGCGGCGGTAGAATTTGATGATATCAGCTTATCTCCTACTTACCGCCTCCTGTGGGGAATTCCGGGCCGTTCTAATGCTTTAACTATTGCCAGTCGCTTGGGTTTAGCTGGGGAAATTATTGCTTTGGCAAAAAGTTTGGTGGCACCTTCCGGTGGGGCGGAAATTGAGCGGGCGATCGCTGGGTTAGAAGAACAGCGGCGACGGCAAGAAACCAAAGCCCAACAAGCCGCCGCTCTCCTCCAAGCTACGGAACAACTCAACCGGGAACTATCCGCCGCTGCAGCATCTTTAGAAGAGCGAGAACGTCAGCTCAAGTGGCAAAAAGAGCAGGAAGTACAACAAGAACTCGAGCGTGCGAAAGCGGAAATTGCCAAAGTTATCCGTCAGCTCCAACAAGGAACCCCCACGGGCCAAGATGCACAGCAAGCCACTCTGGCTTTAGAGCAAATTTCCCAACAACATCTCCCCTCCCGCCAGAAAGTTGCCAAACCGAAACCGGAATATAAACCACAACTGGGAGAGCGCATCCGCATCCCCAAACTGGGGCAAACTGCAGAAGTTTTGGAAATCTCGGAAGAGTCACAAGAGCTGACAGTCCGGTTTGGGATTATGAAAATGACTGTTCTCCTAGAGGATATCGAATCTCTCGACGGTCAAAAACCGACCACTACACCGAAGGGAGACGGGGGGACGGGGAGACGGGGAGACTCAGAAACGGGGAAAAAGGGAGATGGGGAGCCTCGGGTCGCTGTTCCTACCATCCGCACTTCTCGGAATACGGTAGATATCCGGGGGAGTCGGGTGGCGGATGGGGAAGTGGAACTCGATCGGGCGATCGCCGCCGCTATCCCCACCAGCGGCGCCGTCTGGATAGTTCACGGCAAAGGCACCGGCAAACTCCGCCAAGGAGTTCACGCTTTCTTAGCACAACATCCCCAAATTAGTCATTATGAATTAGCACCGGAAAAAGAAGGGGGCAGCGGTGTGACGATCGCCTATCTTAAATAGTGGGTTCGTAGCACCCTCCTTCAGCCCTCAAAAAAGTTCGTAGTTGGGCTTCAGCCCTCAAAAAAGTTCGTAGTTGGGCTTCAGCCCTCAAAAAAGTTCGTAGTTGGGCTTCAGCCCTCAAAAAAGTTCGTAGTTGGGCTTCAGCCCTCAAAAAAGTTCGTAGTTGGGCTAAAGCCCAACTACAAACCTTAACATCATTGGGCTAAAGCCCAACTACAAACCTTAACATCATTGGGCTAAAGCCCAACTACAAACCTTAACATGAAAAACTATCTTAACTTAGTTTTATTAGCCCTAGAATCCCTAGCCGACATCGGCTCGCAAGCGATCATCACCACCGCCGTCACCTTGAATGTAGAAGGGCCAGTCATCTCCGCCATTCAAAACCCCAATGAAGTCGAAATCGACCCCGCCCAAACTGAAGCTATAGCCTCCATCTGCTCCTACCTCGCCCAACAAAATCAAGAATTAATCCGCCGCGCCGTCGAAGCCGCCGAACAGCTAACCCAGCAAAATCGACCACTTGATGACATTCCCCTCATCGGCGACTATCTTGATAAATTTTGCCAAAAGTACACCCGCACTTTTGCCCAGCCAGAGGGCAGCGATGAACATATCTCCCCCAATCAGTTAACCGACTTAGCCCTAAAACTCCTGGTTGATTTGCTTTTCTACAGCAGTCCATTGGGTTTTAAACGCCTTTGCCACACTTTGGAATCCACGTAGGGGCGAAGCATTCGCGCTCTCGTGATTTGGCGCGCTCTCGTGATTTGGTGGTTAACCCAGACGCTGGATATGCGAATGCTTCGCCCTTATGGTTAAGAAACCCGGTTTCTGGCTACAATTCAGAATTAACCAAATTGACACTTGTCTTATGTCCTCTTTCAACTCGGTTCAGCGGCGGTGGACGCCCCCCACATGTACTCTGGAAATCAGCGCCAAACGCAATTTTTTCCAGTGGGGGCTGCCTCTTCACAACCTCAGCTTTAACCTGAGTTTCGACGCTCCCCAGCTCAGCCCCGAAGAACACGTGATGCTTACAGGCAATGGCGCCGAGTTGGAAGCTCTCCACAATGCTGTCAGCACCTACGTAGAAAAAATCCTCCAACCCCATCCGCATCAAACTGTAGCCCTACCTCCAAACCCCGACGCCGAGGGAGACGGGGAGACGGGGAGCAGGGGAGACGGGGAGACGGGGAGACAGGGAGACGGGGAGACGGGGAGTGTTTCCCCAGTCCCCTGGTCCCCCAGTAGGAGCGGCGGTTGGGTTGAGGAAGAAAACCCAACCCTCAGCCGATCGGAGGAGATGGGAGAAGAGATATTCCTGCGCCGCGTCGGAGTCACCCGCCACGAATTATCCCTCGGACCCCTGGCTACCCCCGAATCTGGCCCCCTGGTTCACTTGGGCACCCTCCAATTATTTGACCTCGCCACCGCTCTCGACGCCTGGGGTGCCGAAATGATGGGTCAGTCTTTCCCGATCGGCGCGCTGGAAAGACGCCAACCCATCAAAACCGCCAACATGGTCGGTATCGCTTCCGCCTGTGGTGTGCTTCTGCTCGTCTTGGGTACGGCGGCTTTTGCGTTGCGCGGCGGCTCAGGGGAGCAGGAGCAGTCTCCCAGTTCCCCCGTCTCCCAGTCTCCCAGTCTCCCAGTCTCCGGGTCCCCCCGTCCCCCCGTCTCCCCGTCTCCCCGTCTCCCAGTCTCCGGGTCCCCCCGTCTCCCCGTCTCCCCGTCTCCCACTCTCCCCATCACCCCATCACCCCTTCCCCCCACTGGTAACGTCCTACCCCCGCCACCGCCTCCCATCCCCCTACCGCCACCGGCCCAGTTGCCCCTGGAACCAGAGACGAGGAATAATCTGGACACACCCCCCGCGACTGTGCCATCAACTTCTGCAGTGACTATTCCGGTTAATCCTCCCGCCGCTCCCCCACCGGCGGCAAATCCTCCTTTAGTGATAATTCCTGATGAAACTCCCGCCACTGCACCATCCGGGGGACGGGTATCGGCGGGACGGGGAAATGAGGATTCCTCTTTGGACCGCGCTCCTGTGGATGTCTTGGCTGAAGCAAGGCGCGATCAAGATTTGTCTATAAACCGGGAGATGGTGAATTCGGCGCCACCACCGTCGGGGAATAATCTGGATCAACCCGCCGCTGCGCCACCATCCCCGCCAAACGGGGAGACGGGGGGACGGGGGGACGGGGGGAATGAGCCGAACATCGATAGTGTGGCTGGAATTGATGCGCCCCCCATCCCGAATATTCCCCTGGAAACTCCTAATGAGTCCCTTCCCGCTGCCGCTGAGGGAGACGGGGTGACGGGAGACGGGGAGACGGGGCGAGAGGGGGACGGGGAGATGGTCCCGCCGGAATCTGGTTTAGAGCAGATACCCCAGTTAGAGGAGGCTAAGGCTTTTTTTGAAAAGACCTGGCAACCGCCAGAGGGTTTCCTCCCGACTCTGGAATATAGCCTGAAACTTAATCCCGATGGGACGATCGCCCAAATCACCCCTGTGGGTGAGGCTTCCCAAACCCATGTAGATATCAGCGGTATTCCTTTGATGGGCGAGCCTTTTGTGTCGCCTGTGGCGGACGATCGGTCTCCCACCCTGCGCATTCTCCTCCAACCCAACGGCACCGTTCAAACCTTCTTGCAATCTGTAAATTAATATTAAGACAATTAAGCTGCATATAAATTTTATGCGATTTTGAGGATGAAATGAAATTTTCATCCTTAATTTTTGCGCTTTTTTTTCGCTTTCAGATGTTTTTTGTCTATCTAAGCATCAATAAAAATGCAAATCATATGTAAATAAATCCGTAAATTAACATAAATTGTCATTACTTATGTCATTTTTTAGACCAAAAATCCAAAAAAATTTAGGGGTGAGGGGTGACACCCCTCATTTGCCGTGTTATATTAAGTCCAGTAGTAGATGCACCCTGATGGCAACGCCCGCAAAACGGGCGTTTTTTTTGGTCATATGGTTGCAGGTTGCCAATTACAGCACTTTTGGTATAATCTAAGCAGCAGACTGAATTTCTTTGTCAACCGCAACCGCAGGTTTAGCCGCCAAATAATCAGCTAACTGCGCTTGAATTTCATCCCGCACAATTTGCCGATATTCTAAAAAGTGTTCATTGTGAGCGCACACAACAATATAATAGGAAAAAACCTGGGGATTATGGCGCAAAATACCGAACAAATTACGCCAAAACACCCAGCGACTTTTTCTCACAAAACCCTGACGCCAGCAGACAATCAGCAAGGCGCGCAGATCCACCCAAGTTGGTAATGTGAAAGGGGATTGATGCTTGGGAACACCCAACATCAAAAAGTGGCGGTAGGTGCGATTGAGAAAAGTAATCGGATCGTAGAGTTTCCAAAACGTTTCCACATATTCGTCGGCAATTTCTTCTAAAGGACGAGTGGGGACAAAATTCATTAAATTTGTCTGGTTAATATCCGCTTCATTGGTATCAAGTCGGCCCTCGGTTTTTAGCCGGTGCCAAAGAGCAGTATCAGGTAAAGCCTGTAACATACTAAATAAAGCCGTGGGGATGGCAGTTTGCTCAACAAAGCGGAAAACTCGCTCGCCCGCACCGGATTTTTCTCCATCAAAACCAATAATAAAACCTGCCATCACCCGCAGACCAGCGCGAGTAATTGCCTCCACACAATCGGTTAAAGAATCACGAGTGTTTTGGAACTTTTTCGTCATCGTTAAGCTGTCTTCATCTGGGGTTTCAATTCCCAAAAACACCGCATTGAAATTGCACTCAACCATCATTTCCATCAATTCTGGGTCTTTGGCTAAATCTACTGAGGCTTCAGTATTTAAGGGGAAAGGATAGTTGTGTTTTTCCATCCAAGGTTTTAATTCTTTGAGGAATAACTTAACATTGCGCTTATTGCCGATAAAATTATCATCGACCATAAAAATAGCGCGCCGCCAACCTAATTCATAGAGTCGTTCTAATTCGGCTAAAATTTGCTGTGGAGTTTTCGTGCGTGGTTTGCGCCCATAGAGAACGATAATATCACAAAATTCACACTGAAAAGGACAACCGCGAGAAAACTGGACAGACATATTATCATAGACATCAAAATCCAGTAAGTCAAAACGCGGCACTGGGGTAGTTGTCACATCGGGTTTTTCTGTGGCGCGGAAAGTGCCTTGCCGATCGCCTCGTTCTATGGCCGCTACAAACATCGGCAGCGTAATTTCTCCTTCATCTAAAATCAGGAAATCTGCACCGGCATTTTTGGCTGCTTGTGGTACAGCGGTAGGATAGGGACCGCCAACGGCGACTAATTTGCCGCGTCGTTTCGCTTCCTGAATTTGGGCAAGAAAGTCAGGTTTTTGGACAATCATCGCGGATAAAATTACGATATCCGCCCATTCCCAGTGGGCATCGTTTAAATCTTGTGCATTGCGATCAATTAATTTAAATTCCCACGTTTGGGGGAGAATTGCCGCCACTGTGACTAATCCTAATGGAGGCAGCATGACCTGGCGATCGACCAGTTCTAAAACTTTTTCAAAAGACCAGAAACTTTTGGGAAATAGGGGATAAAGAAGTAAAACGCGCATCTAAGTTAAATCCTCAAAAAAAGTAAATCGTCACAATTTTATAACTGTTGGTTGAGCCGGGAGATCACCACATCAGTCATCTCGCGGACCCTCACCGGAATTGCAGTTAAACCCAACTCCAACGCGATATCGCCGTCCCCCCGCCACTATTTCATACTTATCCCCGAGCGATCGCGCCAGCACCGGTGGCAAAATGCCATTTTCCCTGATGCTGGCGGTCAGTTCCGCCATCGCGGTCCCTTCAAAATAGCGCCGAGGTTGGCTTATGGGGGGTAAAAGCTGGTATTCCTGATGAATGTGGAAACTTATTTCATCTTAACGGTGTTTTTCCCGCTCCGACGGGATTTAACAAAAAATTAGAGTTTAGCTGGGAAATCAAGAGTTGGCGGAAGTTGCAGGCACGTGAGGCGGCTTGGCGTCAATTACAGATTGACAACCAACTCGAAACTAAATTTAATTATGGTCATCGTCTCGACAGCCAAGCTAAAGTTCCATCGGAGTAAATCCGCTCAAAAAAATGCGTTCATCATGCCTGGATTAGGTTAAAAAACTTTAGAGAAGGGAAATTATAACCGCTTCCCTAAAGCTGAAAATAGACAGCATTTAATGCTATTTTAAATCAACAGGGCAATCTTCCCCGTCATCGAACCACCTTCTAATAAAGTATGCGCCGCCGCTGCTTCTTTCAGGGGAAAAGTTTTGCCGAGGTGGATTTTGAGCTGGCCTTTTTCAATCAGCCGATCGCACCCGCGCAGCACCGTCACCTGGTCCAACTTCAAATCCATATTATCAGACAACATCGGCGTCAGCATCAACTCCAAGCTAATGCGAAGATTGCGATTTCTTGCCACCTTCCAGGATGTATCAGCCCCTGGTTCCAAAATTGTGACAATATCGCCATAAATGCGCACAGCGGGGAAAGTTTCCTCAAACAACTTACCCCCCAAAGTGTCAAAAGCAATATCCACTCCCTCACCGTGTGTCCAGTCTAAAACCTCCTCCACAAAGTTTTTTTCCTTGTAGAGAATAGCGAAATCTGCCCCCAAATTGCGGACGAAAGAAGCCTTTTCCTCAGAACTGACGGTAGTGCAAACTTCGGCACCTTTGAGTTTAGCCAATTGGATGGCCACATGACCGACACCGCCAGCACCGCCGTGAATCAGGACCCGCTGGCCTGCTTCCAAACGGGCCCGATCGTACAGCGCCTCCCAAGCCGTCAGCAACACCAAAGGCGCCGCCGCTGCTTCCGCAAAGCTCAAAGAAGCCGGTTTTTTCACCACCAGTTGCTCTTCCAGCACGATATATTCGGCATAATTCCCCCTGGGGCCACCCAAACCCCCCTGACAGAAATACACCTCATCGCCAACTTGAAAACGACTAACCCCAGAGCCAACCGCTTCCACCACTCCAGCGCCATCACAACCGAGGATATTTGGCTTTTGGTTCGGTAACAAAGTCCCTCGCTGGCGGAGTTTCGTATCAATGGGGTTCACACCAGCGGCCCGCAGACGCACCAAAATTTGAGTATCGGTTTCCAGTTTTGGATCCGGCACATCTTGATATTTCAGGACTTCCGGCCCCCCCGGTTTGGTCATTACAACAGCTTTCATAGTTATTACTTCTCTGTCCTAATTGGCTGTTACCTATCGTACCGGAACAGGGAGCGATAAACCCGATTTCTTTATATAGACTCCTGGCTAAGAGCTAGAAACCGGGTTTCTTTTTCTACATCACCACCCAGAGCCTTCAAAAATTCACGCATAATTTCTAAGGAAAAGCCATTCAGCTTTCCTTCTCTTAACTCAGAAATCTGATTAAGTTCAATTCCCAAAACGCTAGCCACTTGAGTTTCAGTTAAATTGTTTTTGGTAATTAAATTGTTGAGTTGAAAAGCTATCTCTGCCTTCACAAGTAGTTCTTCTGGGTTATCTAGACCCAAATCATAAAATACGTTGCCGCTGCTGGATTTAATGGTGATTTCTCGATTCATGGTGGTGTTCCTTTGTAATGTAGCGCTTATAAATGGCCGCACTCCCATTCCCGCGTCATACCATCTCCTCGGAGTTCCTAGTCCCCAATATCCCACAATCGCACCGTCCCATCCAAACTCCCAGAAGCGAGGTATTTACCTTCGGGACTAAAAGCCACGCTTCTCACCATGCTTTCATGTCCAGTGAATTGGCGCAGTTCCTGTCCCGTAGCCACATCCCACAGTCTCACTGTACCATCCCTACCACCCTCAAAATAAATATCCCCACACCCCCCAGAAACCAGGTATTTTCCATCGGGACTGAAGCTGACGCAGCACACACCGTTTGGATGCCCTGTGAATTGGCGGATCTCCTTTCCTGTAGCCACATCCCATAGTCGCGCTACTGGATCACAATTGTGGCTACCGCACGCACTCCCAGAAACCAGGTATTTCCCATCGGGACTGAAGCTGATGCTACTCACACTCCATGTATGTCCCTGGAATTGGCGGAGTTCCTCTCCTGTAGCCACATCCCACAGTCGCACTTCATCCCCAGTCTCAGAAGCCAGGTATTTTCCATCGGGACTGAAGATGGCTGTTGTATCTCCAGAGAATTGGCGGAGTTCTTGTCCTGTAGCCACATCCCATAGTCGCACTGTTTTATCATCGCCACCACTCCCAGAAGCTAGGGTTTTACCATCGGGACTGAAGCTGACGCTACCCACCCAGCCTGTATGTCCCTGGAATTGGCGGAGTTCCTGTCCCGTAGCCACATCCCACAGTCGCACTGTATTATCCCCACCCCCAGAAGCTAGGGTTTTACCATCGGGACTGAAGCTGACGCTACCCAACCAGCCTGTATGTCCCTGGAATTGGCGGAGTTCCTGTCCCGTAGCCACATCCCACAGTCGCACTGTATTATCCCCACCCCCAGAAGCTAGGGTTTTACCATCGGGACTGAAGCTGACGCTACTCACACTGCTTGCATCTCCAGTGAATTGGCGGAGTTCCTCTCCCGTAGCCACATCCCATAGTCGCACTGTATTATCCCCACCCCAAGAAGCCAGGTATTTCCCATCGGGACTGACGATGGCTGTATCTCCAGTGAATTGGCGGAGTTCCTCTCCCGTAGCCACATCCCACAGTCGCACTGTATTACTCCCAGAAGCCAGGTATTTCCCATCGGGACTGAAGCTGATGCTCCACACACTGTCTGTATGTCCCTTGAATTGGCGGAGTTCCTCTCCTGTAGCCACATCCCACAGTCGCACTGTACCATCCCCACCCCAAGAAGCTCCAGAAGCCAGGGTTTGACCATCGGGACTGAAGCTGACGCTACTCACACTGCTTGCATCTCCAGTGAATTGGCGGAGTTCCTCTCCTGTCGCCACATCCCACAGTCGCACTGTATTATCCCCACCTCCAGAAGCCAGGTATTTCCCATCAGGACTGAAGCTGACGCTATTCACCCAGTCTATATCTCCAGTGAATTGGCGGAGTTCCTCTCCTGTAGCCACATCCCACAGTCGCACTGTATCACTCCCAGAAGCCAGGGTTTGACCATCGGGACTGAAGCTGATGCTGTTCACATCGCCTGTATGTCCAAAGAATTGGTGCAAAAACTGCCCAGTAGTTAAATCCCACAGATAAATATCTTTGTCCTTATATAATGCCAATAACCGCTGATCGGCGCTGACTGCCCCACCATTAGCAGGACAATCAATTTCCCAGAGGTCTTCCCCAGTGGCGAGATTAAATAAAGTTGCTCCACCAGTAGCGATCACAACGGCAAAGTCTTGCTGGAGAGCAATTACTTGTCTGACTTTTCCCCGTCCCAGTCGCTTTACCATGCCTTGTTGCTGTAATGCGGGCAGGGTGAAATAGCCGCGTAGTTGTTGTGCCTGGGCGATTTTATCCTCTAATAAGCCCCTCGGTTGCGGGGAATTGAAGTCATGGTTTGTAGCAGTTGTTCCAAGATTTTGGTTCATCAAATTGCTGGCGGAACTTGCGGCGCAAAAAATTAGACTCACCCCGAATAAAATCGCTGCAGACTTGTTTTTCATGGCCTAAAATTCCTTTCTGAATAAATCAGGGCAGTGGTGAGGACATCACTATTTAGTTTCCAAGATTCCACAATCGCACCACACCATCCCCACTCTCAGAAGCCAGGTATTTACCATCGGGACTGAAGGCGACGCTAAACACGATACCTCTATATGCAGAGAACTGGCGCAGTTCCTTTCCTGTATTTATATCCCACAGTCGTACTGTAGTATCTCCACTTCCAGAAGCCAGGTATTTACCATCGGGACTGAAGGCGAGGCTTAACACAACGATTGTATGTCCAGAGAATTGGCGCAGTTCCTTTCCTGTATTTATATCCCACAGTCGCACCACACCCTCCTGACTCCCAGAAGCCAGATATTTACCATCGGGACTGAAGGCGATGCTATCCACCCTGTTTGTACTGACTGTGAGTTGACGTATTTCCTGTCCTGTAGTTGTATCCCACAACCGCACCATACCATTCTGAGTCCCAGAAGCCAGAGATTTTCCATCCGGACTGAAGGCAAGGCCGATCACTTCCGATGTATGTCCAGAAAATTGGCGCAATTCCTTTCCTGTAGCCACATCCCACAATCGCACTGTTTCATCGCCAGAATATCTACCACACCCAGAAGCCAGGTATTTCCCATCGGGACTAAAAGTAATGCTCCACACACTGCTTGTATGTCCCTTGAATTGGCGGAGTTCCTGTCCTGTAGCCACATCCCATAGTCGCACTGTGACATCCTCACTCCCAGAAGCCAGGTATTTCCCATCGGGACTGAAGGTGACACTTTTCACCCGGTCTGTATGTGTGAGTTGGCGGATTTGCTGACCTGTAGCTGCATTCCAAAGTCTTACTGTATTATCAATATGCCCAGAAGCCAAGGTTTGACCATCAGGACTAAAGGCAACGCTTTGCACGCTGTTTGTATGTCCAGTGAGTTGACGTAGTTCCCTGCCAGATGCCACATCCCACAATCGCACTGTATTATCACTGCTCCCAGAAGTCAGGGTTTTACCATCGGGACTGAAGCTGACGCTACTCACACTGCTTGTATATCCAGTAAGTTGGCGGATTTCCCTGCCAGATGCCACATCCCACAATCGCACTGTATTACCACTATTGCCAGAGGAAGCCAAGGATTTACCATCGGGACTAAAGGCGATGCTAACCACCGGATCTTGATCTACAGAGAACTGGCGCAATTCCTTTCCTGAAGACACATTCCACAGTCTTACTACCCCATCCAAACCCCCAGAAGCCAAGGATTTACCATCAGGACTGAAAGCGATGTGGTTCACATACTTTCTATCTAGAGCGAATTGGCGGAGTTCCCGTCCCGTGGTTGCATCCCACAGTCGCACACTGTCCACACCCCCAGAAGCAACATATTTACCATCAGGACTAAAGGCAACGCTTTCCACCCTGTTGGTATGTCCAGTGAGTTGGCGTAGTTCCCCCCCAGATACTACATCCCACAGTCTTACTGTTTTATCCTCACTGCCAGAAACCAGATATTTGCCATCAGGACTAAAGGCGATGCTATTCACACCCGTTGTATATCCAGTGAGTTCTCGCAAAAACTGCCCGTTGGTTAAATCCCACAGATAAATTTCGCTGTACTTTCGTAGAGCGAGTAACCGCCCGTCGGCACTAACCGCCCCACCCGAAGCCGGACAATCGATTTCCCAGAGAGCCTCTCCAGTGGCTAGATTAAATAAAGTTGCTCCACCAGTGGCAATCACCACGGTTAATTCCTGGTTGAGAGCAATTACTTGTCTGACCTCTCCCCGTCCCAGTCGCTTGGCCATGCCTTGTTGCTGTAATGCGGGGAGGATGAAATCACCGCGTAATTGTTGTGCCTGGGCGATGTTCTCCCCTGACACTTCCCTCGGTTGCGGAGAGTTCAAGTCATAGTTTGTGGCAGTTGTTCCAAGATTTTGGTTAATCAAATTGCTGGCGAAACTTGTGGCGGTGATGCTGGAACTAAAAATTAGACTCACCCCAACAACAATCGGCGCGTACTTGTTTTTCATGGCATAAAATTCCTTTCTGAATAAATTAGGGCAGTGGTGAAAACATACTATTTAGTCCCCAAGAGCCCACAACCGCACCGTCCCATCCCAACTCCCAGAAGCAAGATATTTACCATCAGGACTGAAGCTGACACTTCTCACATAGTTTGTATGTCCGGTGATTTGGCGCAGTTCCCGTCCCGTAGCCACATCCCACAGCCGCACTGTATTGTCCTCACTCCCAGAAGCGAGGTATTTACCATCAGGACTGAAGCTGACACTTCTCACATAGTTTGTATGTCCGGTGAGTTGGTGCAGTTTCCGTCCCGTAGCCACATCCCACAGTCGCACTGTTTTATCCCAACTCCCAGAAGCCAGGGTTTTACCATCTGGACTGAAGCTGACACTATCCACAAAGCTTGTATGTCCGGTGAGTTGGCGACGTTTCCGTCCCGTAGCCACATCCCACAGTCGCACTGTTTTATCACTACTCCCAGAAGCGAGGTATTTACCATCTGGACTGAAGCTGACGCTATCCACACTGCTTGTATGTCCGGTGAGTTGGCGGAGTTCCCGTCCCGTAGCCACATCCCACAGTCGCACTGTAATCCCACTCCCAAGAGCCAGGGTTTGACCATCAGGACTGAAGACTACGCTCAGCGCATAGTCTGTATGTCCGGTGAGTTGGCGGAGTTCCCGTCCCGTAGCCACATCCCACAGCCGCACTGTATTGTCCTCACTCCCAGAAGCCAGGGTTTGACCATTTGGACTGAAGCTGACGCTTGTCACATCGCTTGTATGTCCGGTGAGTTGGCGGAGTTCCCGTCCTGTAGCCACATCCCACAGTCGCACTGTTTTATCAATACTCCCAGAAGCCAGGGTTTTACCATTTGGACTGAAACCGACGCTTCTCACACCCCCCGCAAGTCCCAGTTGGTGCAGTTCCCGTCCCGTAGCCACATCCCACAGTCGCACTGTTTTATCGTAAATCGCAGCAGAAGCCAGGGTTTGACCATCTGGACTGAAACTGACGCTTATCACAGTGTTTGTATGTCCGGTGAGTTGGCGCAGTTCCCGTCCCGTAGCCACATCCCACAGTCGCACTGTTTTATCCCCACTCCCAGAAGCCAGGGTTTGACCATCTGAACTGAAGCTGACGCTCCACAAGCGGTCTGTATGTCCGGTGATTTGGCGCAGTTCCCGTCCCGTAGCCACATCCCACAGCCGCACTGTATTGTCCTCACTCCCAGAAGCGAGGTATTTACCATCAGGACTGAAACTGACGCTATCCACACTCCGTGTATGTCCGGTGAGTTGGCGGAGTTCCCGTCCCGTAGCCACATCCCACAGCCGCACTGTATCATCCAAACTCCCAGAAGCCAGGGTTTGACCATCTGGACTGAAGGTGAGGCTATTCACACTGCTTGTATGTCCGGTGAGTTGGCGCAGTTCCCGTCCCGTAGCCACATCCCACAGTCGCACTGTGTTATCAAAATTCGCAGAAGCCAGGGTTTGACTATCTGGACTGAAGCTGACGCTTCCCAAACCCTTTGCCGGTTCAGTGATTTGGTACAAAAACTGCCCGTTGGTTAAATCCCACAGATAAATATCTCTATTCTTATATAATGCCAATAACCGCCCATTGGCACTGACAGCCCCACCATAAGCGGGACAATCAATTTCCCAGAGAGCTTCCCCAGTAGCCATATTAAATAAAGTTGCTCCACCAGCAGAAATCACTACGGTTAATTCTTGGTTCAGGGCAATTACTTTTCTGGCTTCTCCCTGTCCCAGTCGCTTTACCATCCCTTGTTGCTGTAATGCGGGGAGGATGAAATCACCGCGTAGTTGTTGTCCATGGGCGATTTTCTCTGCTGACATTTCCCTCGATTGCGGAGAGTTGAAGTCGTGGTTTGTGGCGGCTGTTTCCAGATTTTTGCTAATCAAATTGCTGGCGAAACTTGTGGCGGTGATGCTGGAACTAAAAATTAGACTCACCCCAACAACAATCGGCACGTACTTGTTTTTCATGGCCTAAAATTCCTTTCTGAATAAATCAGGGCAGTGGTGAGGACATCACTATTTAGTCCCCAATATCCCACAACCGCACCACAATATCATCACTACCAGAAGCCAGGTATTTACCATCGGGACTAAAGGCGACGCTATTCACAGGGGATGTATTTCCAGTGAGTTGGCGCAGTTCCCTGCCAGATGCCACATCCCACAGTCGCACCACACCCTCCTGACCCCCAGAAGCGAGGTATTTGCCATCGGGACTGAAGGCAACGCTATGCACTTCCGATGTATGTCCAGTGAATTGGCGCAGTTCCCGGCCAGAAGCCGCATCCCATAGCAGTAATGTACCATTCAAACCTCCAGAAGCCAGGTATTTACCATCGAGACTAAAGGCGATGCTTTCGACACTGCTTGCATAATCTTCACGAAAGGGCCGCAGTTCCTCTCCTGTAGCGGCATCCCATAGCAACAATTTACCATCCCCACTCCCAGAAGTGAGGGTTTTACCATCGGGACTGAAGGCAACGCTATTCACGCTTTGATAGACATAGAGATTTTGCAATTCCCTCCGAGATCCCACATCCCACAACCGCACTACACCATCCCCACCCCCAGAAGCCAGGGTTTTACCATCAGGACTGAAAGCGATGCTATTGACATCCCTTGTATGTCCAGTGAATTGATGTAATTCTCTCCCAGATGCCACCTGCCAAAGTCGCACTGTTTGATCGTCACTCCCAGAAGCCAGGGTTTTACCATCGGGACTGAAAGCGATGCTATTAACCCAGTCTGTATGTCCAGTGAGTTGGCGTAGTTCCCTCCCAGATGCCACATCCCACAATCGCACTGTATTATCCGTACTTCCAGAAGCCAGGGTTTTACCGTCGGGACTGAATATTACACTAATCACATTGCCTGTATGTCCTGTGAGTTGGCGCGGTTCCCTGATAGAACCCATATCTGAAAGAATGACTGGCTGAGCAAAATTCCCAGAAGTAAGGGATTTACTATCGGAACGCAAGTTAACGTTCAGGGGAATCACTTTTTGGCTAATCAAATTGCTGGCGACACTTGTGGCGGTGATGCTGTAACTAAAAATTAGACTCACCCCAACAACAATCGGCGCGTACTTGTTTTTCATGGGCTCATATCCTTCCTTTTCTTAGTTGGCAATGAATTACCCCATACCGAAATCCCTATAAACAAGGTCAGCGGTGAGGACTATGCCGGAGCCTCCCCATTTCAATACCAATTTACCATCTTAGTCAAATCAATCGCCGTTGATTTGACTATTTCAAATATTCCTGACAATGAATCCCAGATATTACATCCTCCTCATCAAATCACAATCCATTGACAACAGTGGTTGGTCTGGGCAAAAATGATTTTTTGATGACATTTGAACGGTCAGCTATGTCTGTGCCAAACCCAATGGCATGGTTGGGTTGTAAAAATTTTAGGAGCTGGTATTATAGCAGTAGCCAATGCAGTTAAGACAAAATCTTGGTCTGGCTGAGGCGACAGACGCACTCGATGTCCTAATCTTTCTGGCTACTGCTATATTATAGAGTTTTCAAATCAAAATTGTAGATAATTTTTCTAAAGATAATCTTAAAGAAATTAAGTTGGGATAGCGATCGTCAGATCTGCCCCTAGACGTGGGGGGGCAACCACAGTTCGATAGCCCCCACAGCCCCTTTTGCAGGGGCGGGGAGGGTTATGCCCAGCGTCGAAGGGATCCAATTTCCTTTCTAAACAGCCTCTCACCGGCGGATAACGCACCAGTGAGAGGCAAAAGAGCTTAACTTCTGAGAGTCAAACCCAACTGATTTGAGATAGCGTCGCGGACTTTTTGATGCACGGGTTCGATGTCAGCTTCCGTGAGGGTTTTATCACTAGCGCGATAAACCAAGCGGAAAGCTAAACTCCGCTGTCCAGCGGGGACATTTTCGCCGCGATATTCATCAAAAAGTTCTACAGATTCCAGGAGGTCGCCGCCAGCTTTGGTAATGGCGCTAGCGATGTCAGCAACGGGCATTTCCACGGGGGAGAAAAAGGCGATATCGCGAGGGGCGCCGGGAACAGTGGCATAAGGCTGAAATTTCCCGTCAGCACTGGCAGTTATTGCCTCTAAAAATACCTCTAAATCCAATTGGAAAACATAGACTTCGGCGGGTAGTTCCCGCTGTTGGCGCAGTTGGGGATGGAGTTGGCCAAAAATGCCCAGGTGTTTGCCTTGCCACATGAGGGTAGCGGTGCGCCCAGGATGTAAGGTGGGGCGGCAAAATTCTGGGGGCAAAATGGGTTTGTAGTTGAGATTTTCCAGGTTGAGAGGCTGGTATTCGGCGGTGACGCCGAGGCGGGAGAATACGCTTTCGATGATGCCTTTGGCTTCAAACCAGGTGAGGGGTTGTTCTTTGCCGCTACGCACCCAGCGGCCCTGGTAGGAGTCGCCGCCGAGGATACCGGCGAGGACATCTTTTTCTTGCAGTTGGGCGCCTTCTTGCCAGAAAATGCGGCCTATTTCAAAACCGTTCAGGGAGCCATTACCTTGGTTTTGGTTTTCACTGAAGGCATTGATTTGGGCGGATATCATTTCAGTGCGGAGAGCGGAATACTCAGTAAATAGGGGATTTGTGAGTACGATTTGATTTTCGCCGCTTCTTGACACTAGGGAATAGTGCATTAGTTCGGTGAGTCCGGCGGCGCGAAAAGCGGCGCGGATGTGGCGTAACTGTTTTTGGCTGTCTGGGAGATAACCGAAGGCTCCCTGACTGGGGAGGGTGTCGCAGAAGTTGTTGTAGCCGGTGAGGCGGGCGATTTCTTCGATGAGGTCGATTTCTCGCTCTAAGTCCCGGGCGCGATAGGGGGGTGGGGTGACGAACCAGATGGGTTTTTGGGTGGGTTCGATGCGGCATTCGAGTGCTTTGAGGATGCGCTCGATGTCGGTGGGAGCGAGGGTGCCTGTGGTGCCGTCGGGTTTTTTGATGCGGCCTAAAACTTGATTGACTCGATCGAGCCGCAGTTCCACGGATTTGGTCCAGGCGGTTTTGGGGGGGCGATGGTCGGCGATCGTGCTGCTCCTCACCACCCCGCCTGCCAGTTCCGTAATCAGTTTAACAGCGCGGTGACAGGCAATTTCTAATCCTGCCTGGTTCACCCCCCGTTCATAGCGAGTGGAAGACTCGGAGCGCAAACCTTGCCCCCGAGCCGATCGGCGAATGACTGGCGATTCAAATAGCGCCGCTTCTAAAATCAAATTAGTGCTGCTTTGGTCAACTTCGGTTTCTTCTCCCCCCATCACTCCCGCCAGAGCCACCGGGCGATCGTTCACCGTAATTACCAAACTTTGGTCAGCTTGCAACGTCCGCGTTTGACCATCAAGAGTTTTCAGAGATTCCCCCGCTTTGGCATAGCGGACGCTAATTGTCACCGCATCAGTGCCCGTCAAGGCTTGCACCCGTTGGTCATCAAACGCATGCAGGGGCTGCCCCCATTCCAACAACACATAATTAGTCACATCCACCACATTATTAATCGGGCGCATCCCCGAGGCTTGCAAACGCTGCTGCAGCCAAGCCGGGGAGGGAGCGATTTTCACCCCTTCGATGACAGTACCGATATAGGCGGAACAGGCGGTGGGTTCTTTAATACTGATGGTGATATTTCTGTTGTTAGCTTGGATCGTGGGGCTGACAGCTTTGGGTAAACGCACCGTTGCCCCGGTGAGGGCTGCCACTTCCCGCGCCACTCCCACCATAGACAAAGCATCAGCGCGGTTGGCGGTAGAGGTGAGGTCTAAAATCGTGTCATCTAGTCCCAGCAAGGGGCGCACATCGCTACCCAAAGGCAGGTTTTCTTCAGCAAAGATATGAATTCCCTCCGATTCTTTGGTCAGGCCCAATTCGGCGAGGGAGCAAATCATACCTTCACTGGGGACGCCCCGCAGTTTGGCTTTTTTAATTTTGACATCGATTCGGGGCAGATATGTGCCCACGGTGGCCACGGGGACATAGATATCAGCGCGCACATTAGCGGCGCCACAGACGATGTTTAGGGGTTCGCCAGCGCCGATATCTACCACACAGACGCTCAACTTGTCGGCGTTGGGGTGACGATCGCACTGCAGCACTTTCCCCACCACCACCCCATCGGCCCAGGAGCGCCTGTCTTCGATGTCTTCTACCTCAAAACCCGCCATCGTTAGCATTTCGGCTAACTCTTCCGGGGACATTTTGATATCTACCAGTTCCCGCAACCAATTTAGAGAAATCCGCATTTACTCAGCTCAGATAACACAGCCTGAATTATTTTACAGTTTGCAGTCATCCCGCAAATAGGAGAGATTGTAGGGTGGGCTTTCTTACTGCCCACCCTAAGAACCGGGCGGTGGTGGGCTAAAGCCCAACTACGAACCTGTGGTTAACCAAAAAAACTGCGCTTACCATTGGGCTTGATCGTCAGCCAGTTAGTTTTCGCGTAGTCCAGTTGCTGCTGGGTGACTCTGGCTCCGGTGAGATTGGCGCCGCAGAGGTTCACCCCCCGCAGGTTGGCACTGATCAGGGAAGCATTGCTGAGGTTGGCGCCCCGCAAGTCCGCACCGGCAAGGTTGGCGTAGGAGAAAGAGGCTCCGGCGAGGTTGGCATCGCGAAAAGTGGCTTGAATCAAACTGGCTTTGGCAAAATTGGCGCCGGATAGGTCTGATTCCTGAAAACTGATCTGGTCTAATTTAGCGCCATAAAAATTGGTTTTGGTGAGAGTGACCCGGGGGAGTTGAAGTCCGCTGAGGTCGCAATCGGCGAAATCTTTTCTGCCTTTGCCGTAGGCGAGCAACACTGCGGCTGCATCCCACTTGGTGCGGTGCTGCTTTTGCAGGGCTACCGTGTTACCGAGTCGGGTGGCGGCGGTGGGTTTGACGGTGAGTTGTCGCTCGAGCTGGGTATCGCTGGGGGATTTTCTGCGGTTAACTTTTCTGGCGTTGTGGGCTTGAATTTCGCGAGCTTGGCGAATATGGGTGGGCAGAAAAGAGAAGTTTTCCGTTTCCAGGTGGGTGGGATCGTCCGCTTGATTGATGGTGGGCACCTGACTCACCATGCCTTCGGTCAGGCTACCTAAGTGAGATGCTACGTCTAGAGCCCGCATCACTTCTTCGGCGGACTTGAAGCGATCGCGCACGGAAACCGCGAGCATTTTCGCCAGCACAGGGGCAAAACTGTCGCTGATGTATGGCACATGGGGGCGCCAGAGGATTTCGCCAGTGCGGGCGTCATAGCCGAAGCGATTCGGGGAATGGCCTGTTAGCAGATAAAGACAAGTGGCGCCCACAGCGTAGATATCGCTAGCATAAACTGGTCTGAGGGCGAGTTGTTCTTGGGGAGCATAACCGGGGGTGCCGATCGCAAAGGAAGTGAAAGCGGTTTGACCGGTGCTTTCTGCCTCCAGCAATGCCGTCTTGTGGACTTCATCTTTTACCGCGCCGAAGTCAATCAGCACCAGTTTTTGGTCCATCTCCCGGCGAATGATATTCGCCGGTTTAATGTCCCGGTGAATCACTTCATTTTGGTGCAGGTACTTGAGCAGGGGGAGAATTTCCCGTAAAAATTCTTTCACACCATACTCTGTAAAAGGCCCAGTGCTTTTGAGTTCCTGTTTCAAAGTCTGGCCGTTGATGTACTCCTGAACCAAATAGAACTGCTGGGCGGCTTCAAAGTAATCTAGTAGTCGGGGGACTTGGGGATGGTCTCCTAACCGCCCCAGAGTTGCCGCCTCGCGCTTAAATAGTTGCCGCGCCATATCCAGAACGTGGGGAGTGGTGCTAGCAGGACGTAATTGTTTGATGACTGCGAGGGGTTTGCCGGGGAGGGAGTCATCTGCGGCCACAAACGTCGCGCCAAAGCCGCCTTGACCCAAGGCTTTGATGGCGCGATAGCGATCGTGCAAAATCAGATCGGAGCCACAGGCTTGACACCGGCGAGCATTGTCAGGATTCTCGGGTTGGGGACAGGCGGGATTGACGCAGTAGCTCATTCAAGTGTACCTGGATGTTGCTTCGGGGAGGACAGAGGCTTAAGGCTTGGCGCCCAAATCCTCTATCTACGATGTAGATACTCAACCCCTTTTGGCTCTGACGCTGTGACGCGAGGGATAACTTACCCTTACCTTAGACTATTTCACCGCAATTCCGCTTTGATTCTGGGAATGCTGGCATCTAGGGCAAAAGCATAATCACTCAAGCAATCATCTCTAACCCTGGTTGCGCAAAAGTTGCACCAACCCCCAGGAGGTAGGCTGGGGATTACACTGATTTTTTGCCCTCTGTTTTCCCAGCGTCACTTTAGTATTGATAAGTGAGAAAATCACCCGAGGGCAATGTATTAGAGATATGTGGTGGCGATCGTCAGTGTTCACGCGGCTGTGCTACTACTGACGATCTCCCTGAGACGATCTGGCCATCATTCCTTCACGAGGTTGGGGCTAACAGCGCCTGGGCTGCAGCCATAATCCATAGGCGATCGTGCCCTAGTGGCTGCTTGCCCAAGCTCAGCTATGGCCATCTTCCACATCCATTATGACACGGCCCAGTAGTTTTGGGAAATAGCAGACTATTTGCCTCTTTTCCCCCCCTCTCCCATTTTCTCACTAAATATAATCTCACTTTTGTCTAGATACTCACCAGTTGATGGGGAAATTCTTAGGATCGAGGGGAAATTATGGTTAATATATAGCCTGTTCTGAAAAAATGTGGTACATATTCAAATCCCGGCTCCTCTCTGGTGGAGTGATTTAGGGTGAGGGGTCGAGTATGGCTGTACTAAGTCACTGTTGAACAAGCTGGATAGCGTTTCTCATGTCCATAAGGTAGGGGTGAGAGTTCTACCATATGGCTGTAGTGAGTCATTTTTAAACAAGCTGTATCTAATTATTTGTTTGGTAGTAGCCATCTATAAATGGCCACTACCAGCAACAATTTTAACAGTCTTAGAATTAAGGCTTCATCCCATTTTCACCGGGTTACACGGTGGGTGCCCCAGGATTTGGCTCATGGAAAAATCACCAATTTTACTAAGACGTTACTTTAACGCCTTTCCAAAAAGCGATATAACCCTGAATATTTTTCGCCGCATCTTTGGCAGTGGGATAGTACCAGGCAGCATCTTTATTCACCTGACCATCCACCTCAATATCGTAATAACTAGCCACTCCCTTCCAACCACAAGTAGTGTGAGTAGCACTCTCTTTAAAATACTCAGATTTAATGGCATCAGGGGGAAAGTAATAATTCCCTTCCACCACTTCGCATTGATTGCTTTCGGCCAAAACGGCGCCATTCCAAATTGCTTTAGGCATTTGCAGGTCCTTGCTCAAAACAGGTATTCCCATTTATTGTATGACCTGGAGAACTCAAAGCACAGGTTTCACTAATGCCGGGGGGGCGCTGGGAGCCCCGATTCATCCTGACTTGGTGCTAAAATCATTTATGGCAACCTTCCCATCTGGCCCCCGGACACCAAAAACAGCTATCGTGCAGCTTCGTGGTGGATTGAGCGCAGGCGGATTGACACCATTTTTCCCCGGTGATGGGACAAACAAAAGTCTCTGGGGCGACGGATTTTTTGCCTTTACCGTTGAAAGCCCCCAATGGGTCGGGGTAGAGTTGGTTATGGGTGGATGGCAGTTCTAGCTGACAAATGGCTCCCCACTCCCCCAGGTTACTCTGATGCTGCAACACACGCTTAATCATTGCTTCTCCTCACATTGCCGGTGCGGTTTGTCGGCGCTCTTCATCACCAGCGGCTATAATTTAACTTTCAAAGATTCTCCATTCCTTACCGGATCAAATTGCTGGTGGGATTTACCGCCCCTGATAGTAGTGTTCCGATCGGGTCAATGTGGAAAAATCATCTCGGTGGCGATATAATATGCCCCGGAAACCCTAAAATAATAGGGAACTGTAGGCTAACTTAGGTCAATCCAGCCCATATGGCACCAGCTACAGCAAAAGACCGACTAGAGCAAGCACTGAAGCATTATTTCGGCTATGACAGCTTCCGCCCGGGTCAGCGGGAGGTGGTGACAGCCGCCCTGCAAAATCGGGACTTGCTGATTGTGATGCCCACCGGTGGGGGTAAGTCTTTGTGCTTTCAACTGCCAGCTCTGCTGAAACCGGGATTAACCGTGGTGGTGTCGCCCCTGATTGCCTTGATGCAAGACCAGGTGGAGTCCCTACGCCACAATGGCATTAGTGCGACTTTTCTTAATAGCACTCTGAATGTAGAGCAGCAGCGAACCCGGGAGATGGCTTTGGTGAAAGGGCAAGTGAAGTTGCTCTATTTAGCTCCCGAGCGGTTGCTGGCGGAGCGATTTTTGCCGTTTCTGGATTTAATCCGCCACCAGGTGGGGATTAATGCTTTTGCTGTGGATGAGGCTCACTGTGTTTCTGAGTGGGGCCACGATTTTCGCCCGGAATACCGGCAACTGCGTCTCATTCGCGATCGCTACCCGGATGTGCCGATGATGGCTCTCACTGCCACGGCCACTCACCGGGTCCGCCTCGATATCATCGAGCAGCTCTCTTTGCGCCAACCCCTTGTGCATATCGCCAGTTTTAACCGCCCCAATCTCTACTATGAAGTCCGCCCAAAAAACGGCAATTCTTACCGGGAATTACTCCAGCTAGTTCGTGCCAGTAATGGCTCTACTATTGTCTATTGTCTCAGCCGCCGCCAGGTGGAAACGATCGCCACGAAACTGCAAAAAGATGGCATCGCCGCCCTCCCCTATCACGCGGGGATGAATGATACGGAACGCCGGGAAAATCAAACCCGCTTTATCCGCGATGACGTACAGGTGATGGTAGCTACTATCGCTTTCGGTATGGGGATTAATAAACCGGATGTGCGCTTAGTCATCCATTACGATTTACCGCGCAATATCGAGAGTTACTATCAAGAATCGGGCCGAGCGGGACGGGATGGCGAACCGGCTACCTGTGTGTTGTTTTTCGGTTATGGGGAGGTGAAAACCATTGAATATCTCATCGACCAAAAACCGAACCCCCAAGAACAGCGGATTAGTCGCCAGCAATTGCGGCAAATGATTAATTACGGCGAAGGCCATGAGTGTCGCCGCACGATTTTACTGGGCTATTTTGGCGATCGCTTTGCCGAAAACTGCCGTTATTGCGATAATTGCCGCTATCCCAAACCTCTGGAAGACTGGACCGTGGAAGCCCAAAAGTTTCTCTCCTGCATCGCTCGCTGTCAGGAACGCTTTGGCATGAATTACATTATTGATGTGTTGCGGGGGAGTAAAAGTCAAAAAATTACCCAGTACCAACACGACCAGCTCTCGACTTATGGTATCGGTCGGGACAAAACGGCGGACGCCTGGAAGTTGTTGGCTCGATCGCTCATCCATCAAGGTCTGTTAGACGAAACTACCGATGGTTTTCCCGTTCTCAAACTTAACGCCGCCAGTTGGGAAGTTTTGCGCCGCCAGCGGTCTGTTTTCATCCCGGTTCCCCAAAAACATGAGGAGGAAACTACCCCTGCTTCCGCCCGCCGCATGGAAGTGGAAATGCTGTTTGATAAACTCCGCCTTCTGCGCAAGCAAATCGCCGACGAACAGTCGATCGCTCCCTATATGATATTTGCCGATTCTACCCTGCGGCTGATGGCAAAGCAACGTCCCCAAACCACCGCCGAACTTACCCAAATCTCTGGCGTTGGCGAGTACAAAGCCGCCCGTTATGGCGAGAGGTTCGCCGCTGCGATCGCGGATTTTTGCCGGGAACAATCCCCACCCAGCGCCTCCGATACCAAAATGCTCACTCTGGAATTACACCAGCAAGGACTAACTGTGGCAGAAATTGCCGAAAAACGGAATCTCCGCCCCACTACTGTCATCCGTCACCTTTCCGAACTCATAGAAATTAATCAACCGGTAGATTTAAATCGGTTAGTGCCCCCAGAGCGTCAAGCCTTGATTTGGAACGCTCTGCAAGCGGTGGGCAATGCCAGTCTCACAGCAATTAAGGAGCATTTAGGGGAAACTTACAGTTTTGATGAAATCCGCTTGGTGCGTGGTTTGTGGCACCAGCGGAGTCAGGAGTTTTGAAGAATTTAAATTAATTGTTTTGTGGATAAAACGCCATTAGCCACATCTTGCAATAACTGCACGTGACGAGGCAACAGTAAATCTTGAGAATACCGCTCTAGCACGGTTTCCCTTGCTTTTTTGCGGATTTCTGCCATGCGGTTGGGATGTGCCATCACTTCATCCACTCGATCGGCGATTTGTTTGGGCGAGAAAAAATCTACCAGCAAGCCGTTTTCCCCATCCCGAATCACTTCCGTTACCGGCGCCGTATCAGAACCAATCACCAAACAACCGGCTGACATGGATTCAATCATCGACCATGATAACACAAAAGGCCGGGTTAAATAAATATGGGCATCGGATGCTTGAATTACTCGCAAATACAACCCGTAAGGCAAAGAACCCACAAAGTGAATCCTGGACATATCCAGGGGGACTTTTTTGAGCATATACTCTTTGTAGGTCATGCCATCGGGGAGGGATTTGCCATAGCAAACTCGGTCAGAACCTACTACCACGACATGACATTTGGGGCGGCGTTCCTGAATGTAGGCAACGGCTTCGATGAATTCGGGAAATCCCCGATAGGGTTCCATCCCTCGCCCCACATATGTCACCAGTTCCTCCACATGGGATAAATCTAGGTCGGGTAATACTAATTTGGCGCCGGGATTGGGGGTAAAGTATTGGGTATCGACGCCATCGTGGATGACGGAAACTTTGCGGTGAAATTCTGGGGGCAGTTGCGATCGCTGCCAGTACGTGGGGGACAAACCCCAATCACAAGAATACAAATCTACCAATATCGGCGCGTTTTTCAAGCGAATTCTCGCCACATCGTCAGGGTTGAGCGGGTCCGCTGGGTCGAAATTGGCATCGGAACCAAAGGCGTGATAAAACCACTCGAAATAGCACAGCAGCGGCGTATTGGGGAATACATCTTTCATAAAGATAGTTGGCCCCCAACCGGAATGACCGCAAATCACATCCGGGACAAAACCTTCTGATTTTAGTTTTTCGGCCATGCGATACACGGCTTGTCCGTAAATTACCGCACTTTCTAAGGGACGCACGTAGTGATGTGTCTCTTGAAACGCTTCGCGAGTCGGGGTAAACAAGGCTTTTTTCACCCCAGGGATATTCCATTCGGGGCGCTCGTTTTTCGTCCCAAATACGACTTCGTTTTTCGGGTCTTTTCCTAACAAGCCCGCTATATAACGAAACTGAGCCGGAAAATTCGGATGCAGAAATAAAACGCGCATTTTTCTAGCTTGGTGGTACTTTAGATATCTATCGATGAGTGCCTTCCCAGAAACCGGGTTTCTCAAACGAGGTGCCTCGTACTTAAGCAGAGGTTTTCCGTCAGAAACCCGGTTTCTCCTCCGGAGCTTCGCAGACCCACACGCAATCGCGAGGGACGGTGGTGGTATCTTTTAATAGCACTTTATATCCCACATGGCTGAGGAATTTTTCCATAATTTCATCGGTCATCACGGAAAAAGCACAGCCGTGGCGGCGGCCCATTAAATTTTTTTGCCATTCGCTTAAAAATTTTTGCCAACCCAACTCGCTGAGGGTGTTACCGTGGTGAAAGATGCAGAGGCGTTTTCCCCGCATCAGTTGGGGAATTTGGGTTAAGTAGTTAAAAATATCTCGCGGTTCCAGATGCACCATTGTATCGTAGCAGAAGCACACATCTACAGATGCTTTGGGAATATTGCTGAGGGTGAGACCATCGAGCTTGACGTAATGCACCCGATCGTCTCGGAGGCGATCGCGGGTTTGGGCCAACATCTCCGCCGAGATATCTGCACAGACCAACTCCTGACAGTGTTGCAGCAGCAGAGAGCTGGTCTTGCCACCCCCCACCCCAATTTCCAGCACTTTATCATTGCCGTCAATATACGGAGCAATGAATTGTCTTTCAATCAAGGTATTGTATTCTGCGAGAGAATTGGCAGCACCCGCACCCATCCCGATCCACTCATCACCGATGTGGCTCAAGTTTGGATGCAGTTGCTGCCAGTCTCTGGCATATCCATCCCAGGCGCCTTCATAGTCGATTGCCGCTTTATCGTTAGCCATTGCTTTGGTGTGATTCCCTAGCTCCAATCAAAGTTTATACCTAAATATTCTTCCAGTCGCTGGTTGGGCGATCGGAAATATTCCCCCAATTTTTGCCGCCAACCATCACTCATCTGGGGGTAGGCACCGGCATTGTACCGCACCTTTACTCCCCCTTGCACCTCCGGTAAGCCGAAAAATCTCAGCGTCTGACTCACCACCGCCGCCGGATTAGCTTCCAAATCTTCCGTTTTCAGGATGAGGAACTGATTTCGCGGAAAAAGTTCCATCCACCGCTGCAACTGCTCCACATAAATCCCCCGCGCCAAATAAGTATAATGCTGGTGATTATAACTATAGTAATTTTCATCCAGCCGCATTTTTTCCACTTCTCCTGCCAGCCTTGCTGCTTCCGCCGCCATTGCCTCCTCAAAAGGCAGGCTCTCAAATCCCCATCGCACTTCGTGATGATAATGAGACCAAGCTCGATCCACCGGATTTCTCAGTAACACGATTAACTTCACCTCTGGCAGCAATGCTCGCACCCGCTGCGGCACTAAGGGATGAAACAGATAATAAGGACTCGCCTCCCCAGTGATCAAGTTCTCCCCGCCAACCGGTGCGAGAAAGTGTTGCAGATACCAGTCCCACCCTTGCGCAAAGTTAAAGTCAAAAAAATGCACCTCTTTGGTGGTCGCAGGGGTCATCTGCGGATGATCCATCACATAATTGTACAGGGAAGTAGTGCCGCATTTTTGCGCCCCGATAATCAAAAAATTGGGAATTTTCACCGTTGGTTGCTGATTCATCGCGAATTTTTATTGATCTATCCTCAGTTTCGGTAGTTTAGTTCTTAGTTGGGCTTTAGCCCAAATACATGAGGGCTAAAGCCCAACTACGAACCTATCAACCAATTCCTTAGATTTGGATGCTGTAGTCTTCCCGGTCTAAAGTCAAATTGCGATTATAGCAAGGGTCGCGATCGATCCAGGTTTTCCACTTGCGAATCATGTACATAATCTCTTGGTGGAAGCGTGCCTGTTTCTCGGGTGTATTTTCCTCGCCCCGGCTTTTTGACTCGTAGTGGTATAATACCACGTGAGGCAGCCACACATTCCGATATCCTTTTTCGGCAATTTTCAGGCAAAAGTCCACATCATTGAAGGCAATTTGCAGCTCTTCTTCAAATCCCCCCACTTCCTCAAACACGGAGCGGCGACACATCAAACAGGCGGCGGTGACAGCAGCGTAATTATTCACGGTGTGCAGTTGGTAATAATAACCAGGAACGCCATAGGGGAAATTTTTGTGACTGTGACCGGCTACTCCGCCTAAACCCACCACTACACCAGCGTGTTGAATGGTTTTATCTGGGTAAAGCAGCATGGCTCCCACCGCGCCAATGGTGGGTCTTTGGGCTTGTTCCACCATCGCCGTCATCCAATCGGGGTTAATCACCTCCGTGTCATTATTTAATAATAGCAGATATTCGCCGTTAGCTTTGGTGACAGCATAATTGTTGATTTTAGAGTAATTAAAGGGAATATCGTAGGGTTGGCAGCGGAATCGATCGGGCTCTTTTGCCTGCCACTTACTAATTACCTCCAATGTCTCCGGTTCGGTGCTACCATTATCAATTAGCAGCACCTCATAATTGGGGTAAGTGGTTTTTTCAAAAATAGAAGTCAAGCAGGTATTAACGATACTACCCAGATTTTTGGTGGGAATAATTACCGTGACTTTTCCGTAATCGCGAATTTGATAGCGGACAATCCAATGTCCCCCCTCCGTGGGGGTAGCTTCTCCCGGTTCTCCCCGTCTTTGCAGCGCCTCTTCTATAGCTTTTTTCGCCGCCGCCGTGGCGTAACCCTTATTATCCAGTTCGCTGGCGGTAGATTGGGAGTGCATCCGCCAGTGATACAAGATTTTCGGGATGTGGAATATTTTATCAGTTTTTTCCGTCAAGCGCAAGACTAAATCATAATCTTGGGAACCTTCAAACCCCACCCGAAATCCGCCAATTTCCTCTACCAGGGAGCGGCGATATACCCCCAAATGGCAAGTGTACATCCGGGATAAAAAGGAATCAGGACACCAATCAGGTTTAAAAAATGGGTCTCGCAGTCCGCCCCCTTCATCCACCTTATCCTCATCGCTGTAAATCATATCCGCTTCCGGGTGATAATTCAGCATCACGGTGCAGTAATATAAAGCATCGGGAGTGATAGCATCATCGTGGTCTAGAAGAGCGATAAATTGCCCAGTTGCGAGTGCTAATGCGGAATTAGATGCAGCGGAAATATGGCCGTTTTCTGGTCGAAACACCAGTTTAATCCGGGAGTCGATCGCGGCATATTCTTCTAATACCGGTTTCACATAAGCAGCGGTAGAAGCATCATCAGCAATGCACAATTCCCAATAGGGATAAACCTGATTGCGCACTGATTCTATGGCTCCCCGCAAGTATTGTTCCGGGGGGTTATACACGGGCATGATGATGCTGAATAGCGGTTTATTCAACAGGGGGATAATTTCCGCCATCTGGCGCAAGTCAGCATTGCGGGGAAAATGTTCCCTCACCCAGTGGTGATAGTGACTGACGGGGTGGACGATTTCCGGGGCGCCAGAAGTGGGGAGGGCAGTGGCTTCTAGTTTAAAATAGAGTTTTTTAAAGAATTTCGCCAGGACTAGGCGTGGCCCTTGACGGCGCCACACTTCATAAGTGCGTTTGGATAGGCGCTTAATGCGTGCTAATTGTTCTTTCAATGGCTGCATAGGATTTGGTGCGGTTAAGGTTTGTAGTTGGGCTTTAGCCCATCCTGACACAGGTTTGTAGTTGGGCTTTAGCCCATCCCAAGGTTTGTAGTTGGGCTTTAGCCCAAAAAAAGGTTTGTAGTTGGGCTTTAGCCCATCCTGACACAGGTTTGTAGTTGGGCTTTAGCCCATTCGGGAAACGTGTTTTTTCAAAATTATTGTGGTTTAGGATAATGACTGTCGGCGCCAACTACATCGGTTAACTCTACATCCCATTTGAATTTATCGGGATTGAAATCGGCGACTTTTTTCGCGATGATGGCGCTACCACCAAATGCGGGAGCGGCGGGAAATAGTTCTTGTCCGGGGAGGATGCTATCTAAGTGCATGCGTAAGGGATGAAAGAGTCCGGCGGCGACAATTTCAAATCCCATCGCGGGGGAAAATAGGACTTTGAGACCGTTATCGGAAAAGCGCCAGAAGTCCCAGGGGGTTTCGTGGAGGGGCCAAGCAAAATGGGTGGCGTGGAAGGTGAGACCGCCAATTTCTAGGCATTTGTTGATTTCCATTGCCACTAGCCAAGGCATGGCGAGGTGTTCAAACACGGAGAGGGAGAAGATGGCATCGAATTTTTGGTTGGGGAAGTATTGGGAGAGTTTGTGAGCGTCGCCTACTACGTCGGTGTTGTGGTCTGGGTAGTAGTCAAAGCCGGTGAAAGAGGCGGCGCCGGAGAGGGTCTGTCTGTTGCTGACGCGATCGGACAGACCGAGGCGAGAGCCGATTTCTAACACCCGGAGGTGATTGGTATTAACCGTATCCACAAATTTATCGAAAAGCTGACCACCATCGCTGAAATCATACGGCATCGGTGGTTTTGAGCCGAGAAAATCAACACTTTTGCTGATAGTTGTGCTGGCGGTTTTGGCATTGAAAGTAACGTGATGTTCCGCCATGCGGGGAATTTGCAGGATAAAACCGCATTTTTCATTTTGGGCATATTCTGGATGCGCCGCCACCACATCAGGACGCGGCTCCCAGTTAGTCACTGCCACCACCCGATCGCCGATTTCAATTTCCAAGGATTGGATCGGCTGCTTTTTACTGAGAATCCAGCCCCGCATCGCAAAGCCGTAATCATCAGACCAAGAATAATCCACCGATAAAATTAGGTTGTCATCTTGCCATGCTTTCGCCATTATCTTTCTCCTTTTTGTCCTTGGTAACATGTCACTTGTCACTTGTCCCTTGTCACTTGTCCCTTGTCACTTCTCCCTTGTTACCCAAGGACAAAAGAATCCCTACCCAAGGACAAAGGACAAAGGAGAAATGACCAAGGACAAACAAAATTAGATGTTGATGCTATAGTCAGCCCGCCCCCTGGTCAGGTGGGGGTTATAGCAGGGGTCATCGTCGATGTATTTTTGCCATTGACTTTTGACGATCGCCGCTTCTTTCTGCAAGCGTTGTTGCTTTTCGGGCGTATCTTCATAACCCCGGCTTTGAGATTCATAGTGATAAAGGACCACATGGGGGATGTACAGGTTACGATAGCCTTTTTCGACGATTTTTAAGCAAAAATCCACATCATTATACGCGAAGGCGAGCTGTTCGTTGAAACCGCCTACATCGTAAAAGACCGATCGCCTGCACATCAGACAAGCCGCCGTGACGGCGGAAACATTACTAATGCTGATGACGTGACCGCCGTAACCGGGAGTAGTGGCGGGGAGATACTGGTGACTGTGAGCGGCGAGTCCTCCGAGTCCCATCACTACCCCAGCATGTTGGATGATGTTATCGGGATAGAGCAGCAGGGGACCGACTGCACCAATACCAGGTCTTTGGGCTTGTTCCACCATCGCTTCCAGCCAGTCGGGGGTGATGACTTCAGTATCGTTATTTAAAAACAGCAAGTAATCCCCTTTGGTTTTGCTGACGGCGTAGTTATTGATGGTGGAAAAGTTAAAAGGAATATCGAGGCGGTATGATTGAAACCGCTGGGGTTCTTTGGTTGTCCACCGTTCTATTAGTTGGGCGGTTTCGGGTTCGGTGCTGCCGTTATCGATGAGGATTACTTCATAATTGGGATAGGTGGTTTTGGTAAAGATAGATGTGAGGCATTTATCCACCATTGCGCTGAGGTCGCGGGTGGGGATAATGATGCTCACAGGTTTGTAATCCCTGATTTCATAGCGGATGATGTAGTGCCCTAAGTAGCCGGGAAAGTCGGTGACTTCGCCGGTTTCACCCCGCCGCTCAATGGCTTCGGTGAGGGCTTTTTTGGCGGCGATGTAGGCGTAGGGTTTGGCATCGGAACTACTGGCGGCGGATTGGATATGGATGCGCCAGTGGTAAAGGATTTTGGGCAGGTGATAGATTTTATCGGTTTTTTCGGTAAATCTCAGTACCAGGTCATAGTCTTGGGAGCCGTCGTATCCGGGGCGAAAACCGCCGATTTGTGCCATAATGGCGCGACGATAGACGCCTAAATGCCCTACGTACATTCGGGAGAGGAAGGAGTCAGGAGACCACTGGGGTTTAAAGAAGGGGTCGCGCAGGTTGTTTTCTTCGTCGATTTTGTCTTCGTCGGAGTAGATGAAGTCAGCTTCTGGATGTTGATTCAGGAAAAGGACGACTTGATAAAAGGCGTCGGGGGTGAGCAAGTCGTCATGGTCGAGGAGGGCAACAAATTCGCCGGTAGCTATTTCTAATGCGGAGTTAGAGGCGCGGGAAATATGGCCGTTTTCGCTGCGGAAAACGACTTTAATCCGCGGGTCGGCGGCGGCGTAGGTTTCTAATATAGACCTGACGTGGGGAGCGGTGGAGGCGTCATCGGCGAGGCACAGTTCCCAGTGGGGATAGATTTGGTTGATAACGGATTCTATAGCTTGTGTGAGGTAGGTTTCGGGGGGGTTGTAAACTGGGACGATCGCGCTGATGGTGGGTTTGTAACCCAAAGCGTTAACTGTGCGAGCCATCTGCTGCAAGTCGGTTTCTCTGGGGAAGTTTTGCCGCAACCAGTGATGATAGTCCCGCAGGTGGGGTGGTTGTTCTGGGTTCCCTGTATAGGGGGGAACTCCGGGGGCTAGGGGTTGTGGGGTGTGACTGTGGCTGTGGAGGGCATCGGCGATCGCCCGTTGCTGAGCCGATCGCATCGGGTTTAACTGCGGTTGCGGTGGGTTCGCTCTACTATCCATCCGCGCATGGTACAAAACTTTAGATATGTGAAAAATATTCTGAGTTCTACCACTCATTCGTAAGAATAAATCATATTCTTGGCTTCCTTCACATTCCGGGCGGAAACCGCCGCTGCTTTCTACCAAAGTCTTTCTATAAGCCACCAAGTGGCAATTATTTCCCCAAAGAAACCCGTTATTTCCCACCCAATCTGGCTTCAAAAACGGCTCCCGCAGTTGATTATTTTCATCAATTTTATCCTCATCGCTATAAATCACATCAGCATCGGGATGCAGATTTAAAGTGAGGGCAATTTCATAGAGGGCATCCGGTTCGATAACATCTTGGTGCCCCAATACTAACACCACATCACCCCTAGACCTAGCCAAAGCAGCATTGCTAGCAGCAACCATACTAGGCATCGCCGGAGGATAAGCAATTTTGATGCGTTTATCTGCCCAGAAACTGGTGATATTGCCATCAACCGGGGCGAGGCACAGTTCCCAGTAAGGATAAACTTGATGGAGAACCGATTCTATCGCTGGGCGCAATAAATCCGATGCGGTCCCAGGGGGAATTACCATCAGAACGCTGATGCGGGGTTTGTGACTGAAAGCCGCGATCGTTTGCGCCATTTGCTGCAAGTCTGATGGTCTAGGAATATATTGTTGCCGCCACTGATGGTAGTATGCAATCAGGGGATCCGGCAGTTCGGGAATTGGTTCTGGCGGTGGCGGGGGTGGGGGTGGGGGTGGGGTGTTATCGAGTTTTAAGTATAGTTTTTTGAATACTTTGGCCAAGGTTTGCCGCTTGCCTTCTGTGCGCCAAACTTCATAGGCACGGGGTAATAAGCGCTGGGTACGACTGGATTGCTTTTTCAACCAGGCCATGAGATTTCGGGACATATAATCGTGTTTTTCTGAAGGTTCGTAGTAGGGCTGTAGCCCAGAGGTTCGTAGTAGGGCTTTAGCCCAGAGGTTCATAGTAGGGCTTTAGCCCAGAGGTTCGTAGTAGGGCTTTAGCCCAGAGGTTCGTAGTAGGGCTTTAGCCCAGAGGTTCGTAGTAGGGCTTTAGCCCAGAGGTTCGTAGTAGGGCTTTAGCCCAGAGGTTCGTAGTAGGGCTTTAGCGATCGAGGAATTTGGGCTAAAGCCCAACTACGAACAAATTCGCTAAAGCCCGACAAACTTTTTCAATTTAAACCACTGACTGCGCAGTTTCCAGAATTTGCTGGTTTCCATCGCCGCTACCATCTCTTGGGTGCTAGCTAAAGCTCCTTGCAGCCTTGCCAATTCTCCCGCCTGCTGTTGCAACTGTAGCGCCATTTGCGCCATTTCCTGCATCCGCGCCTCCTGATGTTCTAGCTGAGTTTCTAATTCCCTTTCTAATTGACTCCGAGTTTGCTCCATATGCGCTTGCACAGCTTGCAACTGCGCTTGACTGTGCTGCCACTGCGCTTGACTGTGCTGCAATTGACTTTCCAAATTAACCCGCAATTCCTTTTCTGTTGCCAATATTGCCGCTTTGGCTGCCATAATTTCAGCTTGCGCTTTCATTTCCGCAGTTTTGGCTCTTTCTAGCTCCCAAAGTTCTTGGGTTTGTTTCAGCTCGCTTTGGGTTTGGGTCAGCTCATATTTCACCCCTTCCCACTCCTGGCGAGCTTCGGTGAGGTGATTTTGCACCTGTGTCATATCCAGTTGCAGCGTTTGTAGTTGTTTTTGCGCTGCTTTTTCCGCCGCTTCGGCACCTTCCAAGCGCGCTTCCGCGTCCGCTAGCTGCGCTTGGATTTCTTGCAGCTTCGCCGCAGTTTCCCGGAGTTTAGTCCGCTCCAATTCTAGCTCAATCTGGATTTTTTGCTTTTCTGACTCCAGTTGTTCTAGTTGATCTCGTGCGGTGACAAAATCGCACTCTACCTCGGCAAAAATATTGGGAAAATTCGCGGCGTACAGACTTAAATGCTTATTGCTGATGTAGCGAAACAATTCCCGGTGATTTTCCGGGATATTGCACTTGCTGACCATCGATGTTTCTTTATACCGATAGTCGAACAAAACCTCATCAACGCGAGCGAACTGCCAGCCTGCTTCCGCCGCTCCCAGCCAAAAATCCCAATCCTCATAACCGAGTTTATCGGGGATTTTATCATCGTAGCCGCCACAATCTTTCCAAACGCGCTTGCGGATGACGGCGCAAGCGTCGATGTAGTTGCCCCTGACGATGCGGTTGATATCAAAGGGGGGCAATGTCCACACCCCCTCTTTGTCGCCGAAAAACTCATAATGGCCGTACACTACCCCCACCTCTGGGTTTTGGTCGAGAATTTCTATCCCTTTGGTGATGTAGGCAGGACGAATTTTGTTATCCGCATCCAAGGGCAAAAAGTAATCGCCTTTTGCCTCTTGGATGCCACGATTGCGCGCCATTGCTAAACCCTGATTTTCTTGATGGATAACGCGGTAGCCTTTGGTGGCTAAATAACTCAATACTTTTTGGGTGATGGGGTCGGTGGAACCGTCGTTAATGATGATGATTTCATAAACCGACTCTTGGCAGCTTTCGACGCTGGCCACTGCCTCCATGACATAATCCCCGTGGTTGTAGCAGGGAATGATAACTGAGAGGGCGATATCTCGGTTTTGTTCTCCTGATGCTTGCATTTACTGTGAGTTTTCCTTTAATTGTGGCACATTCCCCCCCCTTTTTAAGGGTGGTTGGGGGGGATCGACTGAAGGGGGGCTGGGGAGAAGCTGTTTGATTTGGGATACAGCTTGGGCTAACCGCCAATATTTAGAGGCTTTGATACAGGCGATTTCTTGGTGTAAACTGTCTATTTCTGCCTGCAGTTGCTGTTTTTCTGCTGCGGCTTGCGCGGCAGTGGCCTGTAGTTGCTCCCAAGGGGAGAGGGATTGATAGTGCAGCATCACGGGCAATCCTTCTAGGGACACCGGTGCGGTGCTGGTTTCGGGCATTTCTTGCCGGGGAATGTCTGCGGCTGCATCTAATTCTTGCAGCAGGGTGAGGCATTGGGGGGATGTGGTTTTCATTAAATGGATTAGGGGATGATGGCTTGGCAAACTCCTGAGCAATTTGGGTTCGTAAATGCCTGCAAATTGTTCTGGTTGCCAATTTGAGGCGAGCTTTACCCCCAGTTTAGCTGCCAAAAGTTCCACCAACTGCTTGGGCTCCTGGATAAAAGCATTGATATTAAAGAGAATACACTGCTGGGGATGCTGGCGGTAAAATTCCAGCAGGTGGCGATTGTAATAATGCCATGCTTTTACGGGATAGTGGGGGTGTTGGCAAAATATGGGGGCGTGGAGGCGCATGATGGAGTCGGCTACATCCCAAGGGTCGCGGTAAACTAGGAGATAGCGGGCTTCGGGGAGTAGCTGGTGCCAAAATTCCAGCATTAGGGTGGTGCGGGGGTCTTTCCATCCCCAGAGGCTGGGGTTTTGCTGGCGACTGGCGATGAGGTTTTGGGCTTTTTGGGTGTAGGTGGCAAATTGGGCTCGATCGCACGTTTCCCCTTCGGTCCACCCCCAGTCTGGCCATCCGGATGCTCCTGGCGGGCAGCAATCTTGCAGTACCCGCCGCTGGAATTCCAGAAAGTCTAGGTCTTCAAAGTATCCTTTGGCGTTAAACCGATCGCCTCGAAACAGATTATCCCCTAAATTGACACCCAGGGCTTGAATGAAAGCTGCCGTTAGGGAAGTGCCCGATCGGTGCATCCCCGTAATAATCAATGGTAAAGGCATAAAATTACAATGTGATTGCCAGCTAAATCCGGTTTATCGTCACCAGGCAAGTAGTTGGGCTTTAGCCCAAACTCCGGAGGGCTAAAGCCCAACTACAAACCCACGGTTCCTACAGAATTAATGTGGCCGGAGGGAGTTGGTGCTGATTTCCACCGTGGTGGCGATCGCGCTTTCCACCCTGATGGGGATGGCACTTTCCACAGTTAAAGTCGGTTTTACCGCTAAATCTACCGTTCCCGTACCGGGAGATTCTTCCGCTTCCGGCATGACTCTAAACATGGCGGCGTCGATGCAGCGATCGAGGTAAGTCCAGTTACCATCCACCAAACCTGACACTCCGGCATTCAAGAAGTACACCCCTGGGTGTAGCATACACTTAAACCGGAAACTGAGTTTAACTACGGTCCCGGCTTCGATATAACCATCCGCATAGGCGTGAGAAGCACCCCCCAGCTCAAAGCCGCTGATAGTTTTGACCAACATGCCAAACCGCACTTTATAAGCTGGTTCTAAAAACTCCACCGAATAAGTATAAACATACTCGTGGCGTCCGATAATATTATTGACCCTTTCCCCCCGCACCGTCACCAGTTCTGGTTGGGAGATTTTCGCCCCGCGAGACAAGTAGGAAACACTATCGGCTGGTTTCAAATTCGGGTCATAAAATGCCCTAATTTGCTGTTTTTCCGACACCGGATATTGTGGCAAGTTGGGGACGCTCATCCCTGGTGGCTCTTGATGCTGTACCTTCCGGGTTGGTTCCTGGTTTAAGGCGCGGATTTCGCTGCGCACCTGGGGCAATTGCTCTGCGGGAGCATAAATCAATTTATAGTATTTGTCTAAGACTAATTTCGGCTTGTGATAGAGCAGCAGTTCCCCCGCATCCATTAGCACCGCCGAGTCGCACAGTTCCACCACCGTGCTGGCAGAGTGGGAAACAAATAAAATCGTGCCCCCGCGCTCTTGGATACTTTCAATTCGGGCAAAGCACTTGCGTTGAAAGGCTTCATCTCCTACGGAAAGCGCCTCATCTACCACTAAAATGTCTGGTTCGACGCTAGTAGCCACGGCAAAAGCCAACCGCACAAACATCCCGCTGGAATAGGTTTTTACCGGTTGGTCGATAAAATCGCCGATATCGGCAAAGGCGGCAATCTCATCAAATTTATCCTCGATTTCGGCTTGGGTCAATCCCAGTAACTGGCCGTTGAAAAAGACGTTTTGCCTACCCGTAAATTCGGGGTTGAAGCCGCTACCGAGTTCTAATAAGGCGGATATCCTCCCGTTGACTCTGATATTCCCGCTGGTAGGGGCGAGGGTGCCGACAATGATTTGCAAAAGGGTGCTTTTGCCGGAGCCGTTGCGCCCGACGATGCCTAAAGTTATCCCTTTGGGGATTTCTAGGTTGAGGTTTTGGATTGCCCAGAATTGGTCGGAGCGGGTTTGGCCGGGAAAGAAAATTTCTTTTAATCTATCGGCAGGATGGCGATAGCGCTTGAAGCACTTAGAGATATTTTGAATGGAAATTGCAATTTCACCCATAGCTGTTGCGCCTGGTTTTATGAGGTTTACGGTGAATGAATGGTTAGAGAACGTCAGCGAAGGCGGGACGTAAACGCCGGTATGACCAAATTCCGGCATATAACACTAGGGCCGATATTATTGATGCCACGGCCCATTCGCCCCAGTGGCGGACCTCACCAACAATGACAATATCGCGGTAGAGTTCCGCGATCGCCGCCAGGGGGTTCAGCCAAAACACCCACCCCCGCCACTGTTCGGGAATCACCGTCGCCGGATAGCAGATGGGCGTCAAATAAAACCACAAATTGAGAATCACCCCCACGGTCTGGGGGATATCCCGCAAAAACACCGTAAATCCTGCCGCCAAGCAGCTCATCCCTGTGGTCAGCATCAGTTGCGTCACCCACAGCAGGGGTAGCAGCAATAAAGTGGCGTGCAGCGTTTGGGATGAAATCGCCAGCAAGCAAATCAGTGCCATTAATCCTACGGTACTTTCCACAAATGCTGACAGTACCGGCACTAGGGGTAATAATCCTAGGGGAAATACTACTTTTTTGACTAAATTCGGCTGCCCAACCACGGACAGGGCCGCCTGGGTGAACCCGGTGGTAAAGGCAATCCACGGTAGCAACCCGGCGAATAACCATAAACCGTAGGTGAGGTTATTCTGGGGCAAACCGTCCTCGGGCAGCTTCACTTTGAGGACGATCGAGAATACGTATGTGTAGATTAGCAGTTGCGATAGCTGCGTCAGCAGCGGCCACAAGTTGCCCAGTACCGAGCCCTTGTATTTCGCCTCTAACTCTCTTCTTACTAAGGTTTGCAGCAGGTTCAGTTTGAACCATAACTGAGGCTCCACAGGGGACCTCCGGTGGGCTCTGCCTACCTTGCGGAAAGCTCCTTTAATTGTCCTGACCAATTTTCACTCCTCACACACCAATTAGCTTGACTCGCTTTCGGTGAACTCTTGCCACCTGCCGCCAGTCATCTTGCAGTTTCTGGGTAGCGGCCAGTCCACCCAGGCTCTGAAATCAGCAGCGATGAATAGTTGATTCAGGCTGCTGATTTCATTCTACGGCATCAAATCTTGACGATAGGCAAGATTTATGATATCTGTTTATGTTAACTTTTTTTAACATTTCCCCAATTCATCCCCGTTTGTGCTGGGTAATTTATCCCTGGTCCCTAGTCCCGATTCCGGTTTGTCGTTGGGCTTCAGCCCAAAAAAGGTATGAGTATCAAAGGTGTAGGGTGGGCATGGCCTTTAACCCATTGGCTCAACCGAGAATTTTCGGCATCTGGCAATCCCCACCCTACTGGCTAGCCTCTGCAGGCTATAGGTGTGTAGGGGCGTTTCTCCCGCCCGATCGTAATTATTCATCTGCTCCAGACGGTTTAGGCGCGGGGGAAACGCCCTTACGGTTAAGAAACCCGGTTTCTGCTCCCGGTTTCTCCAAGGACAAATGACAAATGACCAATAACCAATAACTAATAACCATGAAAACTTTTTTAGAAACTCCCAGATTGCAACTGGGCTACTTCACAGAAGCCGACGCAAACCGCTTGTGGGAGTTAAACCGCGACCCCGCAGTAATGCGCTATATTAATGGCGGCATTCCCTTAGATTATGATACCATCAAAAATGAAACTATTCCCCACTATTTAACATATTACAAGAAATATCAACATTATGGTTTATGGCCAGCTATAGAAAAATTCAGCGGCGAATTTATCGGCTGGTTTCTCTTTTTGCCCACGGTTGAAAGTACATTTGCCTTTAAATTAAACTTAGCGGAACCCAACGAAATTGAAATCGGCTATCGCCTGAAAAAGTCCGCTTGGGGCAAAGGGTACGCCACAGAAGGAGCCCAAGCCATCGTGAAAAAGGCTTTTACCGAATGGGGCGTGGAGCGCATAGTTGCTTGGGCATTAGCTGCCAATACAGCATCCCGGCGAGTTTTGGAGAAAACCGGTTTAAAATTTGACCGAGAGTTATCCATTCCCACTCATCTCATTCCTCAGTTACCACCAGAAGAGCTGACAATTTTTAAATATGCCCTGAATCAACAGGATTTTTCATTGTCTAGCCAGTGATTCGTAGGGTGGGCAGTGCCAAATAAGATTGCTACTCTGAAGAGGTTAGTAGGTTCGGCACTGCCCACCCTACTACTAGCATTACCCAAAATTAGAAATGACAAATGACAAATGACAAATGACAAATGACAAAACAGACTATCCTGATGAGATTCTGTCGCCGATGTTACAAATATTTTCAAGTAATCCAGGCGAGCCAAAAAAATTAAAGGAGATGAATTAAAAACCAGCTTCATTTAAATATACCATTTCTTTTCTATGGTGACATCTAATTCAGATAAATAAGAAAATTCGATTCCCATTATCTCTAGTAGCTTGAGCAGAAAATCCGGTTCTACTTCCATAACTTCCGCTGCTTTCTGCAAGCTAATCACCCTAGCGACTAAAGCCCCCAGAACAAACAAAAACATTTCTTTTTGCTCTCGGTTGGCAAATATCTGGATTTCGGAAGCAATCCCCTTTACCGCTTCTGTATTCATGGCGATGAACTCACTAAGAGTGAATATAGCATCTATTATAATCCCGATTAGCCGCTACAGCCGCTCAACCCAGAATTTTCCGAGTCTAGCTCGGGTTTGTAGTTGGGCTTTAGCCCAAAAAAGGTATGAGTATCAAATGACCCATAACCAATGACAAAACTAAAATGCTAATAAACATAATCCCACCACCGCACCCCCCAAAACCAACCATAGGGAACTAAGGCGGAAGCGAATGGCGGCAATAGTGGCGACAGTGGCAATAGCAACCGCCAGCCAATCAATATCTGTGATAGATAATTGCAAATTAAATGTGGCGCGGGCTAGTTTCCAGGTGGCTGTCACCATCAGAGCCACAGCGCAGGCGTTCACGGCATCTAAAAATGCCCCGGTCCACTTCCAGGCGCGCAATTTGGGAATTAGGGGGTTGAGTGCGGCGACAAAACCAAACGAAGGCAGGAAAATGCCGATCGTGGCGGCGACAGCTCCTCCCCAACCGGCGATAATGTAGCCGATAAAGGTGGCGGTGGATAGCACTGGACCGGGGGTAAATTGCCCGATCGCGATCGCTTCTAATAACTGCTGTTGCGTCAACCATCCCCTCCCCACCAGTTCTCCTTCCAAAAACGCCACCAACACGTAACCGCTGCCAAACAACACCGCTCCCACCTTCAAAAACACCAATCCCAACTGCCACACAGAAGGCGGAGCAGCGGCGCTACTATTAGCCCCAGTTTGCGCCAGCAACAAGGGGACGGGATAGCCCAAAAACCAGCCGAAATTTGTGCCATTTTGAGACAAATTCAGCCACAAGGCGCCTAAAAATCCCCCGAGTAAAATCGCCAAAACCTCATTTAAACCGGCGAAAACAGAGGCAGCGCAACCAATAGCAATAATCAGCAATTGTCTCGTTTTCATCACCGTTGCCCCTTTCGGTTGCAAAGCCGATTTTGCCAAGCGCCACAAAGCGGATATAATAATTGCTAAGACTGCGGGTTTAATCCCATAAAGCAGAGGCGCCACAGCGGGGAGACTCCCGAAATTAACATAAACCCAAGCTAAACTACCGGTAAGCAAAACTGCAGGCAAGATAAAACAAATTCCCGCCGTGATTAATCCCAACCAGCCAGCATAAATATATCCGATATGGATGGCCATTTCTGTGGAATTAGGACCGGGGATGAGGTTGGTAGCGCCCACTAAATCGAGGAATTTTTCTTTAGTCAACCACTGGCGGCGATTGACCACTTCATCTTCCATCATGGCAATATGTACCGCTGGCCCACCAAAGCCTATTGTCCCTAATTTTAAAAACAGCTTGGCAACTTCGGCTAGTTGCGGTTGCACATGGTTTGACATCGGCGTTAATTAACCAGGTTTGTAGTTGGGCTTTAGCCTATCCCCCCTACCCCCCTGTCAACAAAACATTTATTCCGCTGACCCCCCCCTTTCAAAGGGGGGCGGGGGGGGATGAAGGGGGGGGGTTTGTAGTTGGGCTTTAGCCCAAAAATGACTAATAACCAAGGACAAAGGACAAAGGACAAATGACAAATATCAAATTTTGCATCCCGATGGGCATAAATCTGCTAACATACAGGCATCACAGGCGGGTTTTTTGGCATTACAAATCTCTCGCCCATGATAAATCAAACGAATTGACCAATTTTCCCAATCTTCTTGGGGAATGAGCCGGATTAAATCTCGTTCTATGCGCTCTGGGTTGTCATGTTCGGTTAAACCTAAGCGGTTAGAAAGACGTTTAACGTGGGTATCCACGGTGACGCCTTGGTTGATACCGTAGGCGTTGGCGAGGACGACGTTGGCGGTTTTTCTGGCGACGCCAGGTAGTTCTAGGAGTTGTTCCATCCGCTTGGGCACTTGACTGTTATATTTTTCCACAATCATGCGGCAAGCTCCTTGGATGTTTTTGGCTTTGTTGCGATAAAATCCGGTGGAGCGGATGAGGGTTTCGATGTCTTCGATGTTGGCGGTGGCGATCGCCCCCGCATCGGGAAACCTCGCGAACAGTGCAGGCGTGACCTGATTTACCCGTTCATCGGTACATTGTGCTGACAGAATAGTTGCTACCAATAGCTGTAGCGGCGTCTCATAATTGAGGGTGCAGCGAGCATCGGGATATTGCCGTTTTAGCCGGATGAGGATTTCGATCGCCCTTTGTTCCACCCCAGCCCATTTCCGCATAATATTCATATTTGTTTACCAGAAACCGGGTTGCTTAAAAGGTTTGTAGTTGGGCTTTAGCCCTCTTGATGAACTGAACAGGAACCTTTTTTTGGGCTGAAGCCCAACTACAAACCTTTGAACCTTTTTTTGGGCTGAAGCCCAACTACAAACCTTTAACCACCACTATTGAAACAGTTTTTGCACCCACTCTAACTGGGTGGTATCCCTGATAATCAGGAAAATCCCTAAACCAAGTAGCAGCATCAAACCAGTTTGCATCACTCCATCTTGGATATGGGTGGGTACGGGTTTCCCCCGCAATCCTTCGATGAGGAGAAATGCTAACTGTCCCCCGTCTAATGCTGGTAAAGGTAAGATATTGATAATCGCCAAATTGATGCTAATCAACGAGGCAAACTGGAACAAATTGGCGGCGTCATCTTTGGCAATATTGGCACCAATGGCGACGATCGCCACTGGTCCGGCCACCTGGTCCGCCGTTTCCCCAAAGTTGCGGATGAGCTGGACAAACCCGGAAGCCGTTAACCACGCAATCCGCTCAAACTCAGCCGCCCCAGCACCAAAAGCCTGTAAAATGTTATCAGCGCGGCGGCGAATGCCCTTGCCATTAGGCGCCAGTTGCACGCCAATCATCCCTTTGCCGTTCTCGCTTTTTTCTGGGGTAATTTGTAAAAACCGCTTTTCTCCATTCCGCTGAATGGCGATCGAAATCGCTTCATTCGGGTTATTTTGGATGATTTCAATCAGGCTTTTCATCGCTTTTTGTCCAGCGCCGATTTCTGCGCCATCAGCCATGATGATAGTATCTTCCGCTCGCAGTCCCGCTTTGTAGGCGGGAGTGGTGTCGGAAATCACCTCCGCTACCATTACCCCCGGTTGATATTGAAATTCCGGGACTCCCACCGTAGCCACTTGCATCACCAGCAGCAAGTAGGCGAAAATCAAATTAGCGATGACTCCGGCGCTGATGACGATCGCCCGATCGAGCAAAGGACGGTTGCGCAGTAAGTTCGGGTCATCTGGGGGAATATTGCTACTCGGGTCATCATCGGGAAACCCCACATACCCCCCCAACGGAAAACCCCTGATGGCGTATTCTGTCTCTGGACCTTGGTATTTCCACAAAATTGGTCCAAAACCGATGGAAAAACGGTTAACGTGAATGCCTTGCAGTCTGGCGGCCAGGAAGTGCCCCAGCTCGTGGACTACAATCAGAATTGCCAATACTGCGATCGCTGCCAATACGGACATAATAACGATTTACAACCAATAGCTTTTACAGGTACTTTTTATTGTAGGGGGGCGATGCCCACCCTACAATAAACTTGACAAATGACAAATGACAAATGACAAATGACAAAGAACCAATTACAACACACTCCGCCCTAAATAAGGCTGCAAGACTTCTGGAACCCGCACCGTGCCATCAGGTTGCTGGTAATTTTCCAAAATCGCCGCCATCGTCCGGCCCACTGCTAACCCAGAACCATTGAGGGTATGGACAAACTGCGTCCCCTTTTTCCCCTTCTCCTTAAACCGAATATTAGCGCGGCGAGCCTGAAAATCCCCGAAATTAGAACAGCTAGAAATCTCTCGGTACTTGCCAGATGAAGGCAGCCAAACCTCCAAATCGTAGCACTTCTGGGCGCCAAAACCCAAATCCCCAGTGCATAATTCCAGCACCCGATAAGGCAGTTGCAACGCTTGCAAGATAGCTTCCGCATTCCCTACCAGGGCCTCATGTTCTGCCGCCGAGGTTTCCGGGGTGACGAATTTAACTAACTCCACCTTATTAAACTGGTGCAGGCGAATTAGCCCCCGCGTATCTTTCCCATAACTGCCAGCTTCCCGGCGAAAACAAGGAGTATAGGCGCAGTGATAAATAGGCAAATCTTCTGCAGCGAGGATTTCATCCCGATAGAGGTTAGTCACCGGCACTTCGGCGGTGGGAGCTAGCCACAAGTCATCTTCGCCACATTTAAAACTCTCTTCTGCGAATTTCGGCAACTGCCCCGTACCCCGCAAAGAGGTACTGTTGATTAGCACTGGGGGCATCACTTCCAAGTATCCGGCGGCAATTTGCCGATCGAGCATAAAAGAAATTAGCGCCCGCTCCAAAGCCGCCCCCGCCCCCATCAGCGCCACAAACCGCGCCTGAGCCACTTTCACGGCTTTTTCCACATTGATAATGCCCAGTTTTTCCCCAATTTCCCAATGGGGCAGGATTTTATCCGAGTTAGGGGGCAAATACTCATCACCCCAGCGGCGTCTTTCCACATTTTCGGTTTCGTTTCTGCCGATCGGAGTATCCCCAGCAGGCAAATTCGGTAGAGCCAGCAGCAGCTCTTCCCGGCGGGCAATCAATTCTTTTTCCCCCGGTTCCAGCTCACTGAGCTTGGTTTTAATTTCGTTGCCTTCTTCTTTGAGAGCCAAAATTTCCGGGGCGTCCGGTTTACTGCCCCCCTTGATTTTTTGGCCAATCATCGCCCCGATTTCATTACTGCGAGCTTGGAGCTGCGATCGGGCTTGTTCTAGTTCCCGCTGTTGCCGGTCCAGCTCCAGGAGCGGCTGCAAATCGTAACCCCCCGTCTCTGTTAACGGGGTACGCCGGTTCAGTAGCTCTTGCACCCCTTGCGGATTTTCTCGGATTAGTTTGATGTCTAGCACAGATTCTCCCCAGACCCACTACGTTTGCTATTTTGGGCGCATCTTTTCCCAATTTACCAGAATAACCGCACCTCTGCGCATCCCGCTCATCGGGGACCAGGGGACCGGGGGGACCGGGGGGCAGGGGGGCAGGGGGGCAGGGGGGCAGGGGGGCAGGGGGGCAGGGG
>Ga0073934_10001222_pt1 | contig 64230 bp, 73 predicted proteins | sample LarsenN4metaG_FD_76834 | JGI IMG/M metagenome (GOLD analysis project Ga0073934, IMG submission 76834) | Hot spring sediment bacterial and archeal communities from British Columbia, Canada, to study Microbial Dark Matter (Phase II) - Larsen... ... | reverse complement strand
GATCCCCACCAACCCCGGGCCGCGCTTCCCGGACCGCGCACACGTGGCCGATCCGACTTAAGCAAGCTCCTTGCGCCCCGGTCGTAATGCCGGAGGGGCGGAGCCCCGGGGCCACCCGGGAGCCGGCTCCACGTTCGGGCCGGCCCGCAGGGCGCCGCATCCCGCTCCATCTTCAGAACGTCTCCGGAAGACGCCCCTCGCCGAGCGGGACGAAAATGAGTATATTATCCTATAGGAATAAAGTCAATAGGCCGGCGAAAGAAAATCGCCCGCGATTTGCATCGCGGACGATTCTCAGAACGCCGATCCTCGTCTCACTGGGGGGCAGGAGGATTGTCCGAGGGCCGGCGCCGTTCGGCCATGAACTGATCGAACTCGGCCTTGTCCTTGGCGAAGCGCAGACGCTCGAGGAATTGCTGGAATTCGCGCTGCTCGTCTTCGAGGCGGCGCAGCGTCTCGGCGCGATACTCGTCGAAGGCGCTGTTGCCCGACGACGGCGGCTGCCAGAAACCGCCTTCGCCCATGCGACCGCGCATGCGGTCCATCTTCGCCTGCATGCGATTCATCTTGTCCTGCCAGCGTTCCATGCTGCGGGGTCCGCACATCATCGATCTGCTCCATATCATGAAGGCCAAAGCCGCGAGGCCGAGCGGCCACCACAGCAGGAAAGCGATGACCACGATCGCGATGACAGCCGGCTTCGGCAGCCCCGCGGCGCGTCGTTCCCATTCACCGAACTGGTTGGCCCAACCTGTTTCGGCGGCCGTACTGCCTGTTGCCATGCTGATCTCCCGGTGACGCCAATGTGAATGTTAATAACATTAACATATGGCCGGCCCTTTGCGCTGTCAAGAGGGTCGACCGTCAGGTGCGGTCGTGCAGACCCAGACCCCTCAGATAGATCAGCACCTCGGCTTCCAACAGGTCTTCCGGCGTCATCGGCAGCTTGCGCTGGGAGCCGTCGCCGCGCGCGAACAGGGAGGCGATGCCATGCGACATCGACCAGATATGCAGCGCCATCATCAGCGCCGGCGGGCGTTGCTGCGCGGGGAGTTTTGCAACGAGGATTTCGCAGGCATTGCGGATGACCGCGAAGGCGCGGTCTCCGGCCGCACGCAATTCGGGCGTGGCGTCCATCGGAACGCCGGCTTCGAACATCGCCGAATAGAAAGCAGGCTCTTCGCGGGCGAAGGTGAGATAGGTCTTGCCGAGGCGCTCAAAAGCCGCGTTCGGATTCGGCCTGCCCTCGTCCCAGGCCCGCGTCAGGCGCTGTTCGAATTCCTCGAAGCCGCGCCGCGCGACATCCGACAGCAATTCCTCGCGGTCACGAAAATGCCGGTACGGCGCCGCCGCGCTGACCCCGGCCCAGCGCGCGGCGTCGGCGAAGGTGAAGCCCGCCGGCCCCTTCTCGGCAATGAGTTCGAGCGCGGCGCGCACCAGGGCTTCCTTCAGGTTGCCGTGGTGATAGCCGCGCGGGCCGCGCCCGCCGCCGTGTTTCGACCAGACCATGTAAATGGCATTTACATCAGTCCGTCTTCCGCGTCGATGGCGGAAGAGAGCGACATGGCCGTATGATTAGCATCGCGGCGGTCCTTCCAAGGGCAAGCGATCGAAGAGGGTGGGACCGTCCGGCTGCGCGCCCTCGATCGTCAACAGTCGCAATTTGGTGAGGGTGCCGCCGGACGCCGAGAAGCCACCGGCTTTGCCGCCAGCGTCCAGCACACGGTGACATGGAATGATCAGCGGAATCGGATTTTCGCCGAGCGCCTGCCCGACCGCGCGCGCGAGTGATTTGTCGCCGAGACGCTCGGCCACCTTGCCATAGGTCAACGTCGCGCCGCGCGGAATCGAACGCGCAACCGCATAAACCCGCCGATTAAACTCCGGCACGTGTTCGAGATCGACCGGAATATCGCCGAGGTCGCTGGCTTCACCCCTGAGCAATGCCGCCATTCCGGCGATGGCGCGCCTCACATTTTCCGGCGGCTCCGATTCAAGCGCGTCCGGAAACCGCTTGCGCACACGCTCGCGCGTCGCGCTGACATCCCGTTCCGGAAGCTGCACGCCGACAATGCTGCACCCGTTCCAGATCACGGCGCAGAAGCCGATGGCCGTGTCGAACAGTGTGAAAGCAAGATTTGGCATCACGCCTTCAAGTTAAAGAGCCGCACAGCATTCTGCCACCCGCTTTCCGCCCGCAATTCTGTGGGCCGGTCAGGACGAGGCGGCTGCCCCGCTCACCTCCTGATCGGCCTTCATCGCTATGCGCAGCGGCTTCGGAATGGGCTTCGCGCGCCCGTTCGAGACAAAGGCCACGCGCACATGCGCCTCGACCAAGAGGTCCTCGCCGCGCATCACGCGCTGGTGCAACGTGACGGAAGCGCCCTTTACTTCCGACGGCTCGGTAATAACGTGCAGGATGTCGTCCATCACCGCCGGCTTGTAGAAATCGAGCGTCATGGAGCGCACGACGAAGGCAAAGCCGGGCGCTTCCTTCTCGGTCTCCTCGAACAGCTTGCGGTGGTCGGCGCCGATCAGCCGCAGATAATTGGTGCGCCCGCGCTCCATGAAGCGCAGGTAATTCGCATGATAGACGATGCCGGAAAAATCAGTGTCCTCATAATAGACCCGCACCGGCTGGATATGCCGCCCGTCCCTGATCTCGCCGTCCAGACCGAAATTGCCCAAAGCCACGCCTCCGCTCAAATCCGGAGACGTTGAAGCCGATCATTGCGCGGGCCGCAAGATGGCATCGAGCCGCGCGCGGATCTCGTCGGGCTTGGACGAATACCACACGCCGCCGAGCAATTGGCGGAAGGCTTCGCTGGCAAAGGCCTCGCGCTCGATGCGGGCGATGCTGCGGTCGTCGATCACATCCTCAAGCGGCCCGGCGGCGAGGTAGGAGAGCAGCGCGGCGTTGCTCTCGATCTTCAGGATTTCGAGGATCAGATCGATCAGCCGGTCGGGATCGTTCTCCATCAGGTCGCGCTCGAAATCCGAGAGCGTATGCCAGTTGTCGTCGACATCCTTCCAGGGCCGCGAACGCAGATCCACCCAGACGCGGGCGAGTTCCGGCAACGGCAAGCTGGCGAAATCGACCGGCGGAAAACGCACCGCATGCGCGTGCCGGTCGGCGCGCCACGCTTCTTCGTCGGCAATCGCCGCGAGACGCTCCTTGATCGCCTCGTCCGACGCCCACCAATGCGCGCCGCCGAGAAGCCAGCGCAGCTTCGCATTGCCGCGCGCCTCCGCCTCGATGCGATCGATCAGCAGCGCGGCATGGTGGTGGATCAGCGTCGTGAACATGCGGTTGCCGAGTTCCAGCAGCACCGGCATGTCCGTCTCCGACTGCAGCAGCGTCAGCACCAGATCGAGAGCGTGCTGCGGCTGATTGTGCGGCAGATGATCGAAATAGAGCGTGGCGTTCCAGCTCTCTTCCGTCTGGTCCTTGATGCCAAGGAACTGCAGCTCGCGCCAGCGCGCGGCGAGGTCGCCGATGGACATCGCATCCAGCACCTTCGCCTGTTCGTCAGGAATTCCGGGGCCGGGAATGGGAGCGGTGGCCCAGCCCTTGGCGTCGTCGATAAAGCTCATGGTACGGGGCCTCTGATGACGCGCCCCGTGATTAGTGCGAGCAGGCGGGAAAAAGGTTCAGCCGCGTGTCAGCGGCAATATGTGGTCCCGCGTCAGCGGCGCCAGCGGGCGGGCGTCCGGTCGCGCGGGATCGATCCAGAGGATTTCCTCGATCTCGGCGGCGGGTTCAATGGCACCGGTGACCTCGACCGCATAGACCGCGGCCTTGACGTGGCGGTCCGGTTCGTTGGCCGCGACACAGAGGAAATCCCCGAGATGCCGCTGCGAGCCTGCGATCACGCGGCAGCCGAGTTCCTCGTCGAGCTCGCGCGCCAGCGCCGCGTGATCGTCTTCGCCGGCATCGCGCTTGCCGCCCGGCTGCATGAAGGCGGCCGTGCCGCGCTTGCGCACCAGCAGCATCCTGCCCTTTTGATCGCGGATGAGCGCGGCGACGATTTCAATCGGCGGCATGGTCAGTCGTCGTCGCTTGAAAACAGCCCGAACTGCGCGGCATCGCGCGTCGGCTCGGCAAGGCCGAGATGGCGGAAGGCGTGCGAGGTGAGCAGCCGCCCGCGCGGGGTGCGCTGCACGAAGCCCTTCTGGATCAGATAGGGCTCGATGATGTCCTCGATGGCGTCGCGCGGCTCCGACAAGGCGGCAGCGATGGTTTCGACGCCGACCGGCCCGCCGCCGTAATTGAGCGCGATGGTCGAAAGGTAACGACGGTCCATGGCATCGAGCCCGGCATGGTCGACCTCCAGCGCGCCGAGCGCCTTGTCGGCGATGGCGCGGTCGATCGCCTTGCCGCCTTCGACATGCGCGAAATCGCGCAGCCGGCGCAGCAGTCGCCCGGCAATGCGCGGGGTGCCGCGCGCGCGGCGGGCAATCTCGTTGGCGCCGTCCGGCGTGATCGCGGCGCCGAGCACGCGCGCGCCGCGGGTGACGATGTGTTCAAGCTCGGCCTCGGAATAGAAATTCAGCCGCACCGGAATGCCGAAGCGGTCGCGCAAGGGATTGGTGAGCAACCCCGCGCGCGTGGTGGCGCCGATCAGCGTGAATTTGGAGAGCTCGATCTTTACCGAGCGCGCCGCCGGCCCCTCGCCAATGATCAGGTCGAGCTGGAAATCCTCCATGGCGGGATACAGGATTTCCTCGACCGCCGGATTGAGGCGGTGGATCTCGTCGATGAAGAGAACGTCGCGCTCTTCGAGGTTGGTGAGGAGCGCCGCGAGATCACCGGCTTTCGCGATGACCGGGCCGGAGGTGGCGCGGAAATTCACGCCAAGCTCGCGCGCCATGATCTGCGCCAGCGTGGTCTTGCCGAGACCGGGCGGGCCGACGAACAGCACATGGTCCAGCGCCTCGTTGCGTTCACGCGCGGCGCGGATGAAGATTTCGAGATTGGCGCGCGCCTGCTGCTGGCCGACGAATTCGGCAAGCCGCTGCGGACGCAGAGTGGCGTCGGCGGGATCGTCGTCGCGGCGTTCGGCTGTCACGATACGGTGAGACGCAGTGGTCATCCCATCCTCAGGAAGTCGCGCGATAGACGCCAACAGACAAACGACGCAACGAGAGACGCCGGAAATACGATTACTGGGTACAGAAAGAACTCTCCGTAGTTAGTTGACGAAAGCCCGATCGCTAGCAAGGGTAAATTAACAATCACCGCCGCGACGACGGGCAACATTGCGGAGGCTTTCCGAAACCAGATCGCGGAAATCGCGTGTACAGCGCCTGCAATCGCAGCAAACGGCGCGCCTATTGGATAAGCAAACATGAGCACTAGCATCAGTATACCCGGCCATGCGTCAATCCTACCTACTGTACCTCTCACGTACGCGAAGCCGAGAAACATGCACCAACCGACTAAACCACCAACAGCCGGTCCAATCATGACGAACAACGCCACGATAATAAAAAATCGCCTTGGACCTGACAGTTGTCCGTCTTGTGTCAACAGAGCCTTTTGATCTGCGTCGTCCCGCGCCTCTGCCGACAAACTCGCGCGTCCCCCCGCTGCCATCTCAACCCGCCTGCCCGCGCGTATATTTGTTCGGCAACAGATCGGCGATCGACACCACTTCCTCGCTGTTGCCGTTGGGCACGATCACGCGCGCCTTGGCGTCGTAATCGTAGATCACCTCGCGGCACATGCCACAGGGCGACACCACCTTGATGGTGCGGTCATCTTCGTCGGGCTTCGGATGCCGCACAGCGACAATGGTCTCAATACCTTTGTCGCCGGCCTCGGTGATGGCGCGGCCGATGGCGACCGGCTCCGCGCACACTGCCATGCGGCCGAGATAGGCGTCGATGTTCACGCCGGTGACCACGCGGCCGTCGCGCGTGCGGAGCGCCGCGCCGACCTCCTGCCAGTCGTTGCGGTAGCGGCTGCGGATCGCCTCGCGCGCGGCCTCGATCAAGGCTTGGTCCTCTTTGCTCAGCATCGTCCTACGCACTCACTACTTCGCCAGTTCCTTCAGCCCGAAGCGTATCAGCTTTGCCGTGTCGGCGCCCTCGCCGGCCTGGCGCGTGGCGGCGGCGATGGCGGCGGAGGCCTGCGGCTGAGCATAGCCGAGATTGATCAAAGCCGAGACGGCATCGAGCACCGGCTGCGGCGCCCGCCGCTCCTCCACCGCACCCGAGAGCGCGACGACCGACGGATCGACCGTGCTGAAGGCCGGAACTTTATCTTTCAGTTCCGTGACAATGCGTTCGGCGACCTTGGCGCCGACGCCGGGCGCGCGCGACACCGCCGCCTTGTCGCGCAAGGCGATCGCGTCGGCAAGGTCGGCGGGTTTCAGCGTGCTCAGCACCGCCAGTGCCACCTTCACGCCGACGCCCTGTACCGTCTGCAACAGGCGGAACCATTCCCGCTCAAGATCGCTGGTGAAACCGAACAGCCTGATCTGGTCCTCGCGTACATGCGTCTCGATTGAGAGAGTCGCGGCCTCGCCCTGCGGCGGCAAAGCCTGCAGCGTGCGCGCAGAACAATGTACCTGGTAGCCGACGCCGTGCACGTCGAGGATCACGTAATCCTCGCCGTAGGAGTCGATGGTGCCTTTCAGCTTGCCGATCATGTTTCCATCCGGCCAATGCCGCGCTTCGCGCACCAGTGCAGATAAAGACCGGACAATCCGATCACCAATCCAATTCCAAGAAACATCATCGAGGTCGCGCTCGGCCGCGGTTCGAGATAAGCCTCTGCCGGATTTTCCGGATTGTAGGCTGCACTCACCACCGCGCCTTTCGGATAGCGCTCCTTGTGCTTGCGCGACAGCGCCGAGTTCTGCATGCCCCAGATATAAGGCTCGATCTCGCCGCTGACATAATCGCGGCCATTCACGCTGTAGGAATAGGCGACGTCCACGGTGGCGCGGGTGTCGGTCTGACTTGTCCCGTCGGGGCCGCGCGTTTGCGTCAGATGGATGCGCAGATCCGAGCCGAGAATCTTCGCCTCGGTGCGCGGCCATTGCAACGTCAGCGCGCCCATGACGCAGCCGTAAAGACCGAGCACGAAGGGCGTCGCCGCGACGATCAGCAACAGCCGCCCGAAATTGCGCACGCCGCGCTGCTCGCGCTTGCTGGCACGGCGGTGTCCATGTTCGTCGACCGACGGCACGCTCATTGCGCGGCAACTCTCAGCAGTGGGCTCGTGCGATGATGCGCGTGGCAGACCGCAATGGCCAGCGCATCGGCGGCGTCTTCCGATTGCGGATCGGCCTTCGGCAGCAACACGCCGATCATTACGCGGATCTGCTTCTTCTCGGCGTGACCGGCGCCGACAATCGTCTTCTTCACCAGATTGGGTGCGTATTCGGAAACCGAAATGCCGGCGCGGGCCGGGATCAGCAGCGCGATGCCGCGCGCCTGACCGAGCTTCAAGGTCGCGCCCGCGTCCTTGTTGACGAAGGTGTTTTCCACCGCCGCCTCGTCCGGCCGGAATTCCTCGATCACGCGCGAGAGCCCGTCATGGATGACGACCAGCCGCGCCGCGAGCGCCGCGCGTTCGCTGGTCTCCACCGACCCGCAGGCGAGATAGGACAGGCGGTTGCCCTCGCAGGCGATCACGCCCCAGCCGGTGCGGCGGAGCCCCGGATCGATGCCGAGAATGCGAATCGCTGCCTTGATCACCCCGCCTTGATAGCCGTCCCGTCCCGCCGGGGCTAGGCAGCCCTCCGGTCGAAGGCGCCGCTGGCGAAGGCAACCCCGAACGACGCCGCCAGAATGCCGGCGACGGCCAGCGCATCCGGGATTTCGCCCAGGACGGGAATTGCCAGAATCGCGACCAGAGCGGGCAGAAGCGCAGCAAAGGCCGCGGCGCGCGAGGGCCCCAGCCGCAGGATGGCGATGGCGAACAGGATGGTTGCGACGATGCCTGAAAGAACGCCCTGCACCAGGGCCTGCACCGCGATCTCGGGTCCGCGCCCGTGCTGCAGCGCCTCGATCAGCGGCATGACGCCGAACGGCAGCAAGGTGATCGCCGACCAGATCGAAATCAGCGCGGTCGCGTCATAGGCCGACAGGCCGCTGCGCCGCAGCGCGATGGTATAGATCGCCCATAGAAGCGCGCTTGCCAGAATGAGCACGTGGCCTGGCGCTTCCGAGAATGTCCCAACCACAAGCTGCGGCAGCACGATCACCGCAATCCCCGCGGCAATGAGGGCAAATCCCGCCTTGCGCAATCCGCTCATCTGTTCGCGATAGAACAGGCCTGCCAGCAGCGCGACGAAAAGTGGCATCGTGCCTGGAAGCAAAGGACCGACTTCCGCCGCCGGCGCAAAGCGCATGCCGAAAGCGGCGGCAAGCAGAAATGGCGTGCCTGCGCCGGCAACCATCGCCACGAGAACGCGGTTCGACACGCCCGGCGGCACGAGCCCAACGCGTAGCCACAACGGCATCAGGACCACCGCCGGAATTCCATAGCGCAGCAGTGCAACGATGGAGATGTCGAGTGTCTGCGCTGCGTGTCGCGTCGCCACGATCCAGCCGGCCCAGATCAGAATCGCGCCCAGCGCCGACGCTGCGCCTATCAGGAGCGTCTGACGCGATGGGCCTTGAGGGGAAATTAACCTGGCGGAGTCCGGCATCAGCAGGCGTCTGTCTCACCCACACAGTGTCGCGTTGCTTGTGGACACATGTGTGGCGAGGCAAACTGTTTCAGGTTCCGTAGTGTCCCGCAATAAACCACACAGACAAAGCTGTATAAAACCGGCGCCCCCCTGCCATTGCCCAGCAGTCGCTGCTAGAGAAGCGTTCCCGCCGGTGCAGCCCCGTGAACGATTTTCCCGCCGCTGAAACTTTTTTAACCGTGACCTCCGATCCGCGTTTTCCGCTTGCGGTGGCGATCTCGATTCTGGCCGGTGCAGTGCGCGGCTTTTCCGGATTCGGTTCGGCCCTCATCTTCATTCCGCTCATGAGCGCGGTCTATGGACCACAGGTCGCCGCGCCCACATTCGTCGTCATCGACCTCGCCGTGGGGCTGTTCTTCGTCCCGCGTGTCTGGCGTCATGCCGATTTTTATCAAATCCTGCCGCTCGCGGTCGCCGCCGTCACGGCGGCACAATTCGGCACGCTGATCCTGCTCTATGCCGACCCAGTCGCCCTGCGCTGGGCCATCTCGGCACTGGTCGGGATCGTCGTCGTGGTGCTGGCGTCGGGTTGGCGCTATCACGGGCGGCCGATCCTGGCCGTCACCATCGGCGTCGGCCTGCTCGCGGGCCTGATGGGCGGCGCGGTGCAGATGTCGGGGCCACCCATCATCGTCTACTGGCTGGGCAGCGCCGCGGCGGCCGCGGTCCTGCGCGCGAATTTCATCGTCTATTTCACGATCTTTTCCGCCGCCTCGGTGCTGACCTATGCCTGGCGCGGATTGCTGCCGCCGGACATCCTGATGCTTGCCTTGCTGATCGGCCCGCTGCAAATCGCAGCCATGGCGCTCGGGGCACGGTTGTTCCATCTCGCCTCGGAACAGACCTATCGGCGCGTCGGCTATCTGATCGTGGCATCGTCGGCCATCGTCAGCATGCCGGTGTGGGAGACCTGGCTGAAATAGCCGCATTCCGCTCTGGGCATGGGCGACCTGCGCTGACGGAAGTCGCCGGCGGTCGATCGGGCTGCTAAGCCACTCCCGCCGGGATTCTCACATGTTTGCATTGCCAGCAGATAGCCTTGCCGCGACGGTCGCGGACCCGAGATTCGCGCTCGCAGCCGCCGTCGCCCTCCTTTCGGGGCTTGTGCGTGGCTTTTCCGGTTTCGGCTCGGCGCTGATCTACATCCCGCTCGTCAGCGCCATCTACGAGCCGCGCATCGGCGTCGTTACCCTGCTGCTGATCGACTTCGTCTGCGGCGCTCCCTTCGCCATCCGCGAAGCGCGGCGTTGCAACTGGGCGCAATTGTTGCCGATTACGCTTGCCGCCGTCGTCTGCATTCCGCTTGGGACGCTTGCGCTGCAATATGCCGATCCGGCATTGCTGCGCTGGACCATGGCGGCGTTGATCATGCTGCTCTTGTCGGTGCTGGCGAGCGGATGGCGCTATCGGGTGACGCCGCGCCTGCCCTATTCGCTCAGCGCCGGTGCATTGTCGGGCCTCGGCGCCGGCGCGGTGCAGATCGCGGCACCGCCGGTGCTGATCTACTGGCTCGGCGGACAGACCAGCACCATCACCATCCGCGCCAACCTGATGGTCTACTTCATCCTGCTGGAGATCGTCTCGATCACGATTTATTCCCTGCGCGGACTGTTCGTGCCGGAGATATTCGCACTGGCGCTGCTGCTCGGCCCGCTGTTCATCGTCGCGATGGCGGCGGGCGCGTGGATGTTCCGCGACTCCGCCGAACAGACCTATCGCCGCATCGCCTATCTGATCACCGCCGTTTCGGCGATTCTGGCGCTGCCGCTGTTCGACGAGATTTTCCGCTAGGCGCTCATCTTCGTCATCAGCGAATCCGAGACTTCGAAATTCGCATAGACGTTCTGGACGTCGTCGTTCTCTTCGAGAGTCTCGATCAGCTTCAGAAGCTTCTCGCCCTGCTCGTCGTCGACCGCCAGCGTGTTCTGCGGCTTCCAGGTGAGCGCCGCCTTGCGCGGCTCGCCGAATTTCGCTTCCAGCGCCTTGGCAACCTCTGCGAGCGAGTCCTGCGCCGTATAGATGACATGGCCGTTTTCGTCGGAAACCACATCGTCGGCGCCGGCCTCGATCGCGGCTTCAAGCACGGCGTCGGCGCTGGCCTTGTCCGCATCGAATTCCACCACGCCGACATGATCGAACATGAAGGAGACGGCGCCGGTTTCCGCGAGATTACCGCCGCTCTTGGTGAAGGTCGCGCGCACCTCGCCGGCGGTGCGGTTGCGGTTGTCGGTCAGCGCCTCCACGATGATGGCGACACCGCCGGGACCATAACCTTCATAGCGCACTTCGTCGTAATTCTCCGTGTCGCCACCCTGGCTCTTCTTGATCGCGCGCTCGATATTGTCTTTCGGCATGTTCTCCGCACGGGCGGCGATGATGGCGGCGCGCAGGCGCGGATTGAAGTTGGGGTCGGGCAGGCCCATTTTCGCGGCCACAGTGATTTCCCGGCCGAGTTTGGAGAACAGCTTGGCGCGCACTTTGTCCTGGCGCCCCTTGCGGTGCATGATGTTCTTGAATTGTGAATGACCCGCCATGGTCCTGACCGCTTCCTGATGAATTCGGCGGCTTTATAAAATGATGCGGCGGGAAAGGGCAATTGCCTTTCCCGCCGCATGTCCCGTTATTTGCGCCGTTTACAGCGCCGTCTGTACCGGCGCCGAATAATAGCGGTAGCCTTCGCCCTGCTTGCCGAGATGGCCGATCCCCGGCCAGGGGAAATGGTAGGCCAAAAGCGGAATGCGCTGGGTTGCCAGCATGTCGAACAGCTTCAGGCGCGAGGCCACAGCCTGTTTGCCGTCGATGTCGAAAGCGAATTCCAGCCGCGGATTCTGCGTCACCAGCACATGATGGTGGGCGATGTCGCCGGCGTTGCACAGCGTCTTGCCCTGCGAAGCGATCATGAACACCGTGTGGCCGGGCGTATGGCCAGGCGCGGCGACCGCCTGGATGCCCGGAAGGAACTCCTCCCCGTCTTTAAAGAAGACGATGCGCTCGCGGTTCGGCAGCAATTGCTTGCGGGTGGTCTCGACGAATCCCTTCAGCATGTCGTTGCTCAGCTTCGACTCGTCGGTCCAGAACTCGAAATCGACCTGCGCCAGGTAAATCTGCGCATTCGGGAAATTGCGCTCGCCGTTTTCGCCGAGCAGACCCCAGCAATGGTCGGGATGCGCGTGTGTGATGGCGATCGCGTCGATGTCCTTCGGATCGATGCCGGCCGCCTTCAGATTTGCAAGCAGACGTCCGGTGTCCGGCCCCATCAGCTTCTGCCAGCCGGTGCCGGTGTCGAACATGACGAGCCGTTCGCCGGTATTCACCACAAGCACGTTCTGCTCGAGCTTCACATTGTCGGTCGGCAGGAAATTGTCGGCCAGCGCCTTGGCGAAATCGTCCTTGCTCAGCCCGCCAAAGATATTGGGCTGCGGCTCGCCGAGATGCAGCGGCCCGTCCGATACCGCCGTCGCCTCGAAGCCGCCGATCCTGAACCGGTAATAGGCCGGCGCCTGGGTGTTCAGCATCGGCGCCTTGGCAAGAGCCGGCGCGCCCGCGAACGCCGCCGTTGCCGAGAGGCCGGCCAGCATGTGCCGGCGTGAAAACTGCAAACCATCGATCTGTGTCATGTCGCCCATCGCGTTCGTGAATGAGGAAAACACCGCACAAGCGGCTTGCCCGGACTTGAAGGCGCAAGCCGCGACAAATTTATGACCCGGCTATCACAAGCTCGCGATGGGCCCGGCTATTCCCAGAATGCGGGCCGCGCTTCTTCCAACCGCACGCCGAGCCGCACCGCGGCCACCCGTTGCGCAAGCCCGGTGGCGTCGTCGGTTTCGACTGCAATCCCGCACAACGTCGGCGCGCCGGTCGCCGCCTCGAATTTGCTGGAGGGAATGCGCCGCAGGAAGCGCGACAACGGTTCGTCCTTGACCATACCGATGACGGAATCGTAGTCGCCGGTCATGCCGGCGTCCGACATAAAGGCAGTGCCGTTCGGCAGGATCTGGTGATCGGCGGTCGGCACATGCGTATGCGTGCCGACGACAAGCGAGGCGCGGCCGTCGGCGAAATGCCCCATGGCCTGCTTCTCGCTGGTCACTTCCGCGTGGATGTCGATCACAATCGCATCGACATCGCGCTTGAGCGCGCAGAGCTTGAGCTCATGCTCGATCGCCGCGAAGGGGTCGTCGAGCGGATCGAGAAAGATGCGGCCCATGGCATTGATCACCAAGACGCGCGCGCCGTTCTTCGCTTCGATCAGCGCGGCGCCGCGGCCGGGTGTGCCGCGCGGGAAATTGATCGGACGGATGAGACGCGGCGCCCGTTCGATGAAGACCAGGGCCTCGCGCTGGTCCCAGGCGTGATTGCCGAGCGTCACCGCGTCGACGCCGGCATCGATGAATTCGTTGAAGATCGTCTCGGTGATGCCGAAACCGCCGGCGGCATTCTCGCCGTTGAGAATGACACAATCGAGCTTCCAGTCGCGGATGAGACCGGGCAGTCGCTCGTTGACAATGGCGCGGCCGGACCGGCCGACGACGTCGCCGATGAAAAGAATGCGCACCTGGCTACGGCTCCCGCAGATCGATCACCTCGCGCTCCGTTAGCACGAGGTCGAGGCGGGCGTCGAATGCCGTGACCGGCACACGGTTAATTTCCTGGGCGGCAAAGGCAACGCCGATGGCCGTCACGGGCTTCTGCGCGCGCAGCCGCGCAATCGTCATGTCGTAATAGCCGGCGCCATAGCCGATGCGATGGCCGAAGCGGTCGAAGGCGGCAAGCGGCACCAGCAGGATGTCAGGAAAGACTTCCGGCGCATCGGCCTTGGGTTCGCGGATGCCCCAGACGCCGGATGCCAGTTGCTCGCCGAAATTCCAGGCACGCATCGTCAGCGGCTTGCCGCGCCCCGCGACCACCGGCAGCGCCAGCTGCGCACCGGCATCGCTGAGCTTGCGCATCAGCGGCACCGGATTGAGCTCGCTCTTCATCGGCGAATAGCCGGAGACGACGGCGCCGTGCGGCACGGCGACGGGAAACGGGCGCTCGGCAATTGTTTGTGCAGCCGCCGCACGGTCAGCCGCAGGCAAGGCATCGCGGCGCGCGAGGGCTTCGTGGCGGAGCATTGCCTTGGGTGTGTCCGTTGACTCGTGCAGCGACAAAACTTCCTCCGTCATGCCGGGCTGTATGCCGGGCGTCCCCGTCTTAACACGCAAAGGACGTGGAGGGCCGGGACAAACCCAGCCATGACAAAAACAACGAATGGCAGAAAAAGTGCGGGCCGCGAGAGCCGTCGGATTTGCGACCCCGGGAACCTACAGAAGTAGGTGGGCGCCATATGTCCGGACCCACGGGCCCGGTCAGGGACAGCTCCCTTCAGGATCGTAAGGCCCCGGGAGTATGAATATCCGTCGCACTCCGCAGCACCGCAGACCGAATGTAATACCGAATGCCCCGCGCCGCCACTAGCCGCCAAGCGCAATCCCGTTGCCGTTGCTGACGGTCTGGTTAAGCGTCCTGGTGATGCCTTCGATCCGCTCGGCGGCGGCGTTCAATGCGGCAACGATCGCGGCCTGGGTCTGCTGTGCGCGCTCGGCAGAGGCGACGCGCGCATCCTGCAATGCGGCGAGTTCCTCTTCCAGCCTGCGGATTTTCTTTCCGGCCTCGACCAGTTCGTCGGCGACCGTCAGCGCCGCCATGACCGTCAGCCGCGAATCGCCGACCTCGCCGAAATTGCCGCGCAGTTCCTCGATCTTCTCGTCGATGTCGCGGGCGAGCCGTATCACATGCTCTTCCTGGCCATCCTCGCAGGCCATGCGGTAATTGCGGCCGTTGATCGTGACATTCACCTGCGCCATGCGGGTTGATCCTCGGCTAGCGGTCGTTGGCTTCGATCACGGTGCGAACGCTGTCGATTGCAAGATCCAGCCGGCGTCCGATCTCGCGATTGGTGGCCTCCATCTGCTTCACTTGCGCCGTGGCGGCATCGAGCTCGGAGGCCAGCCGCGAGCGATCCTGCCCGAGCGCATGCAGCTGGGCGACGAGCTGCTCCTCGCCGCGATCGGCCTCACGGCGCCGGTCGACAGCAGCCTCAAGCGCGTCCAGCGCCAGCGCCAGACGCCGCGTCGCAGTCTCGATCGCACTCGGATCGCTCATGACCCTGTACTCGCGGGCTGGAACCTTGCGCCAAACGAAAACTCTTTTGCAGCAAGGCCTTAACTCGAAAAGCCTAATTTGCTGGTTCAACGACGTCAACGTGCCCGGAGCAATCGTCCCCATATTCCCGTCAGGTCTGTGCAAATTGCCGACGCCGTCCGCCGGCGCGTTGGACTCACGGCGGCCGCATGTTATGTCCCCGCCCGACGAACGGCCCCTAATCACAATGAACGCAAGACCTTCGGCGGCGGCAGCCGTCGCACAACCGGACATTCCCGCCATGCCTTCCGCGATGTCACGCGCCGATCACGACCGCATGGCGAATGCCATCCGCGCCCTCTCGATGGACGCCGTCGAACAGGCCAAATCGGGCCATCCCGGCCTGCCGATGGGCGCCGCCGACATTGCGACAGTGCTGTTCTCGCGCTTCCTGAAATTCGATCCGGCCGACCCGAAATGGCCGGACCGGGACAGATTCGTGCTCTCGGCCGGGCACGGTTCGATGCTGATCTATTCGCTGCTGCATCTCACCGGCTACTCGTCCGTGACGCTCGAAGAAATCCGGAACTTCCGCAAGCTCGGCTCGAAAACACCCGGTCATCCGGAGAATTTCATCACCGAGGGCGTCGAAACCACGACCGGCCCGCTCGGGCAAGGCATCGCCAACGCGGTCGGCATGGCGATTGCGGAACGCCATCTCGCGGCGGTTTTCGGCGATATCGTCGATCACAAGACCTACGTGCTCGCCTCCGACGGCGACCTGATGGAAGGCATCAGCCAGGAAGCCATCGCGCTCGCCGGCCATCTGAAGCTCAACAAGCTGATCGTCCTGTTCGACGACAACGGCATCACCATCGACGGCAAGCTGTCGCTATCGGACTCGGTCGATCAGGTGAAGCGTTTCGAATCCGCCGGCTGGCGCGCGGAACGCATCGACGGCCACGACCCTGAAGCGATTGCCGCCGCGCTCGAACGCGCGCAGACGTCGGATCGTCCCTCGCTGATCGCCTGCAAGACCACCATCGGCTTCGGCGCGCCCAACAAGGCCGGCAGCGAGAAGGCGCATGGCTCGCCCCTTGGAGCCGACGAGATCGCAGCGACGCGCAAGAAGCTTGGCTGGGATTACCCCGCTTTCGAGGTGCCCTCCGATATCCGCACGCTTTGGTCAACGGCCGGTCAGCGTTCGAAGGAGACACGCAAGACGTGGGAAAAGAAGCTGGCGGCGCTTCCCGCGGAGACGCGCAGCGAATTCGAGCGGCGCATGAAGGGCGACTTGCCCGCGGCGACGCTGGCTGCTGCCGTGCGCTCGGTGAAAGAGACGCTGGCGGCAACGCCGAAAGAGATCGCGACGCGCTCTGCGTCCGAATTCGCGCTGGAAAGCCTCGTCGCCGCCGTGCCGGAAATGATCGGCGGCTCCGCCGACCTCACCGGCTCCAACAACACGCGCACCAAGTCGATGAAAGCGATGAATGCGTCGGACTTCTCCGGCCGCTTCATCCATTACGGCATCCGCGAACACGGCATGGCCGCCGCCATGAACGGCATGGCACTGCACGGCGGCATCATCCCCTATTCCGGCACGTTCCTCGTTTTCTCCGATTATTGCCGGCCGGCCATACGCCTTGCGGCGCTGATGGGCGAACGCGTCATACACGTCATGACGCACGATTCCATAGGCCTCGGTGAAGACGGCCCGACACATCAGCCGGTCGAGCACTTGGCGGCGTTGCGCGCGATTCCCAATCTCCTCGTGTTCCGCCCCTGCGATGTCGTCGAAACGCTGGAATGCTGGGAACTGGCGCTGCAGGCCAAGGACCGCCCGAGCGTTCTGGCGCTGACACGCCAGAACCTGCCGCAGTTGCGCTCTGGCGTCGATGCGGAGAACATTTGCGCGCTCGGCGCTTACGAGATCGCGGGCCCGGATGGTTCCTCCGACATTTCGATCTTCGCCTCGGGTTCGGAAGTCGCCATCGCGGTGGAGGCCGCAAAGCTGATCGCGCAAAAAGGCATCGCCGCGCGTGTCGTGTCGGTGCCCTGTTTCGAGCTGCTGCGCGAAGCGCCCGCGCAAGCGCGCGCCGCCATCGTCGGCAATGCGCGCGTGAGGGTCGGGGTGGAAGCCGGCGTGCGCCAGGGCTGGGACGAGATCATCGGCTCAGACGGTGTCTTCATTGGCATGGCCGGTTTCGGCGCCAGCGCGCCCTACAAGGATCTGTACAAGAGCTTTGGCATCACTCCCGAGGCTGTGGCTACGGCGGCCCTGAACAAGCTTGGACAACACTGACCCGTCTCTTGCGACCGCGTCCGGCGGCGCTCCGGACACTCCGACAGCGACGATCGATATCGAGCGGCTGGTCGAGGCGTTTCTGCACAACCCGCGCCGCGTCTTTCCGGTCGATTGCGGCGGCCGGCGGCTCTGGGTGAAGCGCATCCGCAAGAACCTGCCCAATCCGCTCGCCGCGCTGATCTACAGGACCGCCCGGACAATCACCGGCCGCGACGAGCTGGCGCAAGCCGACCATGAAATCGGAAGCCTGCAGGCGCTGCGGCGCCACGGCTTCATCACGCCCGAGGTGATCTTCCGCAATCCCTATTACTTCGTCCTCTCCGATATCGGACCGAGCCTGGAAGCCGCAATCATTCAGGCCGACGAGGCGGAACGGCTGCGCATCGTCCGCATGGCGGGACACGCCTTGCGCAAGCTGCACGACGCCGGCCGCTGGCACGGCGCCGCCCGCATCCACAACATGACGCTGGCGGGCGAACAGATCGGCTTCATCGACCTCGAGAACACTGTCGAGACCTGGCTGCCCTTCTTCCTGCGCAAATGCTGGGATGTCTGGCAGCTCGGCCATTCGGCGGCCTTTTTCGCGCCGCACGTCCCCATGGCGGAAACCGCATTGCGTGCCTACGGGCCCGGTGCCGTCCGCAAGACGTTGTATGGCATGGCCGTCCTGTTCTTCGGCACCTACGCCGCGCTCTACCCCTTCCGGAACATCGGCAAGCGTGAAATCAGGCAGACGCATGCCTGTATCCGGGCGATTTACCGCGCACCGCGCAAATTGCCTTATAGCGATTGAGTTGGGGGCGAAAACCGCTATATCGAAGCCACAAAATTGTCATCCAAGCCACGCCAGCCGGGAGTTTCCGACATGACAGTCCGCGTCGCCATCAACGGGTTCGGCCGCATCGGCCGCAATGTCCTGCGCGCCATTGCCGAGACCGGCCGCAAGGACATCGAAATCGTGGCGATCAACGACCTCGGCCCGGTCGAGACCAATGCGCATCTCCTGCGCTTCGACTCGGTGCATGGCCGCTTCCCCGGCGAAGTCACGGTCGACGGCGACACGATTTCGGTCGGCAACGGCAAGATCAAGGTCACTGCGATCAAGGATCCCGCGACGCTGCCGTGGAAGGATCTCGGCATCGACATCGCGATGGAATGCACCGGCATCTTCACGTCGAAGGACAAGGCTTCCGCACATCTCACCGCCGGTGCGAAACGCGTCCTCGTTTCGGCGCCCGCCGACGGCGCCGACCTCACCGTCGTTTATGGCGTCAATCACGACAAACTGACCAAGGAACACAAGATCGTTTCCAACGCCTCGTGCACGACCAACTGCCTCGCCCCGGTGGCGAAGGTACTCAACGACGCGGTCGGCATCGACAAGGGTTTCATGACGACCATTCACGCCTATACCGGCGATCAGCCCACGCTCGACACCATGCACAAGGATCTCTACCGCGCCCGCGCGGCAGCGCTGTCGATGATCCCGACCTCGACGGGTGCGGCGAAGGCGGTCGGTCTGGTGCTGCCGGAGCTGAACGGCAAGCTCGACGGCGTCGCCATCCGCGTGCCGACGCCGAATGTCTCGGTCGTCGATTTCAAGTTCGTCGCCAGAAAGGCGACGACGAAGGACGAGATCAACGGCGCCATCAAGCGCGCCGCCGAGCAGCAGCTCAAGGGCATCCTCGGCTACACCAATTCGCCGAATGTCTCGATCGACTTCAATCATGATCCGCACTCGTCCGTGTTCCATATGGACCAGACCAAGGTGATGGACGGCACGCTGGTGCGGGTGATGTCCTGGTACGATAACGAATGGGGCTTCTCCAACCGCATGTCGGATACCGCGGTGGCGATGGGGAAGTTGATTTAACAACTCCTATTTGCTCACTGTGGAGATAGCGAAATGAGATCACAATGGATCGCCTTCGCTATCTCCTCCTTGCTATCGGTGGGCTGGCTTACGCATTCGTGCGCAAAGGCGCGAAGATCAAACCCGATCCCGAGAATATGGGGCGTAGCGATCAAGGATATTACTAAGCAGCAATATGAGTAACTTCCGCACCCTCGATCAGGCCGATCTCAAGAGCAAGCGCGTCCTCCTGCGCGTCGATCTCAACGTGCCGATGGAGAACGGCAAGGTCACCGACGCGACCCGTATCGAGCGCATCGCGCCGACAATTACCGAAATTGCGGATAAAGGCGGCAAGGTCATCCTGCTCGCGCATTTCGGACGGCCGAAGGGGCGCGATCCGAAAGAGTCGCTGAAGCCGGTTGCTGCCGCGGTCGCGGACATCATCAAGCGGCCGGTTGCTTTCGCCGACGACTGCATCGGCGATGTCGCCAAGGCCGCCATCGCCAAGATGCAGCCGGGCGACATTCTGTGCCTCGAGAACACGCGCTTCTACAAGGAAGAAGAGAAGAACGATCCGGCCTTCGTCGACAAGCTCGCGGCGCTTGGCGACGTCTATGTGAATGACGCGTTCTCTGCCGCGCATCGCGCGCACGCCTCGACCGAAGGTCTTGGTCACAAGTTGCCCGCTTATGCCGGCCGCACCATGCAGGCCGAGGTGGAAGCGCTGTCGAAGGCGCTGGAGCATCCGCAGCGTCCCGTGGTCGCCATTGCCGGCGGCGCCAAGGTGTCGACCAAGCTCGATCTTCTCGGCAACCTGCTCGACAAGGTCGACGCGCTGATTATCGGCGGCGCGATGGCCAACACCTTCCTGCTCGCGCAGGGAAAAAATGTCGGCAAGTCGCTGGTCGAGCCGGATTTGGTCGAGACCGCGCGCGAAATCATGGACAAGGCGAAAGCGAAAACCCGCGAGATCGTGCTGCCGATCGACGTGGTGGTGGCGAAGGAATTCAAGGCACTGGCGCCTTCGCGCGTTGTCGATGTCGACCATGTCGCCGCCGACGAAATGATCCTCGATATCGGCCCGAAGAGCATCGAGCACGTCATCTCGGTGCTGGCGCGCTGCAAGACGCTGGTCTGGAACGGCCCGTTCGGCGCCTTCGAGATGGAGCCGTTCGACACCGGCACCATCGAGGTGGCCGAGGCCGCCGCGGAACTGACACAGGCCGGAAAGATTATCTCCGTCGCTGGCGGCGGCGATACCGTGGCCGCGCTCAATGCGGCCGGGGCCGCGGACAGGTTTTCCTATGTATCCACAGCCGGCGGGGCATTCCTGGAATGGCTGGAGGGCAAGAGCCTCCCGGGGGTGGAGATATTAAGGGCAAAATGACACCGCCCCTTTCCGCCCGGCGCGGGAAGGATGTAAAGAAGGCCGCAAATGGCCGGGCCGCCCGGCGCGTGGCTTGAGGGAGACGCAAGCATGAATCTCGCGGAATTGAACAAGGTTGCCGTCGCCATGGTCGCCCCCGGCAAGGGCATTCTGGCCGCCGACGAGTCGACCGGCACCATCAAGAAGCGCTTCGACGCCATCGGTGTGGAATCGACCGAGGACAATCGCCGCGACTATCGCGAGCTGATGTTCCGCACCACCGAAGCGATGTCGAAGTACATTTCCGGCGTCATCCTCTATGACGAAACCATCTGGCAGAAGGCCAAGGACGGCACGCCGCTGGTCGAGGTGATCAGGAAAGCCGGCTCGATCCCCGGCATCAAGGTCGACGAAGGCACCAAGCCCCTCCCCAATTGTCCCGGCGAACTCATCACCATCGGCCTCGACAAGCTCGCCGACCGCCTGCCGAAATATTACGAGCAGGGCGCGCGTTTTGCGAAATGGCGCGCGGTGATCGACATCGCACCCGGCATTCCGAGCTACACGGCGATCCTCACCAATGCGCATGCGCTGGCGCGCTATGCCGCGCTCTGCCAGGCGGCGCAGATCGTTCCCATCGTCGAGCCGGAAGTATTGATGGATGGCGACCACGACATCGACCGCTGCGTCGAGGTCACCGAATTCGTGCTGAAGGAGACCTTCCAGCAGCTCTATTATCAGCGCGTCGCGCTCGAGGGCATTGTGCTCAAGCCGAACATGGCGGTGCCGGGCAAGAAGAGCGCGAAGAAGGCGTCGGTCCAGGAAGTCGCCGAGAAGACCGTGCGCATGCTGAAGAATTGCGTGCCGGGCGCGGTGCCGGGCATCGCTTTCCTGTCGGGTGGCCAGTCCGATGAGGAAGCGACCGCCCATCTCGACGCCATGAACAAGATCGGCAACCTGCCCTGGAATCTCACGTTTTCCTATGGCCGCGCGCTGCAGGCGGCGCCGCAGAAAGCGTGGTCGGGCAAGGCCGAGAATGTCGCCGCCGCCCAGCGCGCCTTCCTGCACCGGGCGCAGATGAACGGCCTCGCCGCGCTCGGCCAGTGGAAATCCGACCTGGAAAAGAAGGCAGCCTGATCTTCCTGCCTCCTTTTCCGGTCTTGCTCCGGGAGAGGATCAGGCTTTCCGTCCCTTTTTCCGCCCGATTGGAACCGCATCACACCCCCCTGATGACCTCCCGTCGGCAGCAAACCCCGGACCGCCCCGCCCCGCGGCTTTATCTCGTCACACCTGAGATCGCGGATGCGGGCGGCTTCGCCTCCGCGCTCGGCGAGGCGCTCGCCGCCGCCGACATCGCCGCCGTGCTGCTGCGGCTCGCGCCTGCCGACGAACGCACGCTGATCAACCGCGTGAAGGCACTGGCCAGGATCGTGCAGGACAAGGATGTCGCGCTGATCGTCGACGGCCATCCGCAGATCGTCGCGCGCGCCGGGGCGGATGGCGCGCATCTGACCGGCATTGCAGATTTTGAAGAGGCTGTCGGCAGCCTCAAGCCCGACCGCATCGCCGGCATCGGCGGACTGGAAACGCGCCACGATGCCATGCTCGCCGCCGAACGCGGCGCTGACTATGTGATGCTCGGCGAGCCCCAGGATGATGGCCGCCGTCCGTCATTCGATGCGATTCTCGAACGCGTCCGGTGGTGGGCTGAAGTGTTTCAGACGCCCTGTGTCGGCTATGCCGTCGATCTCGACGAAGTCGCCGCGCTGGCGCAAGCCGGCGCGGATTTCGTCGCGGTAGGCGATTTCCTGTTCGCCGATGCAAAGGCCATGACGGCGGCGGCACAGCGCGCCCTGCTCGCGGAGCCGGTGTCGTGATCGCGCGGCGTCTTGCGATGGCTGCCGCGCTGGCGGCAATGCTCGTCGATCCCGCCACGGCGCAAACCGCGAAGCCCGCGCCCAAAGGCAAGCCGGAGCCGGCACCCGTCGTCGCCCCGGCCCCCTCGCCCGACGCCGACCTCGCCTACGGCGCCTATCAGCGCGGCTATTACATGACCGCCTTCGCGGTCGCGACCAAGCGCGTCGAGGAGAAAGGCGACCCGGCGGCGATGACGCTGCTCGGACTGCTCTATGCCGAAGGTCTCGGCATTGCGCAGGACGACGTCAAGGCTGCCGAATGGTACAAGCTCGCCGCCGACCGCGGCGACCGCGAAGCGATGTTCGCACTGGCGATGTTCAGGATCGTGGGGCGTGGCGGGCCGAAGAATCGCGACGACGCGGCGCGGCTGTTCGCAGCGGCCGCCAAGCTCGGCCACGCCGCCTCTGCCTACAATCTCGCTCTGCTCTATATGGAGGGACAGCAATTCCCGCGCGATCTCGTCCGCGCCGCCGAATTGCTGCGCCAGGCCGCCAATGCCGGCAACCCGGAAGCACAATACGCGCTGGCGACGTTTTACAAGGAGGGTCGCGGTGTCAAGAAAGACGACCGCGAGGCGGTGCGCCTGCTCAGCTTGGCGGCGCTGGCCAACAATCTCGACGCTCAGACCGAATATGCAATTGCGCTTTATAACGGCACCGGCGTCGTCAAGGACGAAGCCGGCGCCATCGAATTGCTGAAGAAAGCCGCCCGGCGCGGCAGTCCCATCGCCCAAAACCGGCTGGCACGGGTGCTGGCGAGCGGTCGGGGCCTGCCGGCCAACGCGATCGAGGCGGTCAAATGGCACATCGTCTCCAAGGCAGCCGGCGCCAGCGACCCCTGGCTCGATGAATTCATGCAGAAGCAGTCGGATGAAACCCGCCGCGCCGCCGAAAAGGAGGCAAGGCCCTGGCTGGCGCTGATTGCGGCCTCACGAAGCTGAGCCCGACCGGGCCGGCGGAGGTCGTTTTCTCTCGAAAAACACGCACTTGACGGCGGTCGCACTGCCGGGGCACACCACCGCCCGAAGCCGTCATTCCCGAAAACTTGAACGGAACGCCTATGGCCAAGATCAATGGCAACGAAATTCGTCCCGGCATGGTCATCGAGTACCAGGATTCGCTCTGGGTCGCGGTGAAGACCATGGCCGTCAAGCCCGGCAAGGGCCCGGCCTACAACCAGGTCGAACTGAAAAACCTGATCGACGGCCGCAAGCTCAACAACCGCTTCGGCTCCGACGAGCGCGTGGAGCGGGCGCGGCTGGAGCAGAAGGACTACCAATATCTCTACAAGCAGGGCGACGCGCTGGTGTTCATGGACAACGACACCTACGAGCAGCTCGAATTGCAGGAGGACTTCGTCGGCGAACGCGCCGCTTTTCTGCAGGACGGCATGACCGTGACGCTGGAAATGCACGAAGAGCGTCCGATCGGCATCAAGCTGCCGGATCAGGTGGTGCTGGAGATCGTCGAGGCTGACCCTGTCGTGAAGGGTCAGACCGCCGCCTCGTCCTACAAACCCGCACGGCTGGAGAACGGGCTGCGCGTGATGGTGCCGCCTTTCATCACCACCGGCGAGAAGATCGTCGTCGACACCAACGAAGTCACCTATATCCGCCGCGCGGACTAGCGAAAATTATCCCTCGCCGTCAGGCGGATAGAAAGCAGAATGCTCCACTCCGCGCTCATGAATGTGATGATCAAGGCTGCGCGCAAGGCCGCGCGTGGCTTGGCACGCGACTTCGGCGAAGTGGAGAAGCTGCAGGTTTCGCTGAAAGGTCCGGCGAATTTCGTCTCCGCCGCCGACCGCAAGGCCGAACAGGTGCTGCGCGAGGAATTGCTCGCCGCCCGCCCCGGCTATTCGTTCCTCGGCGAGGAAGGCGGCCACAGCGAAGGCAGCGACAAGACCCATACCTGGATCGTCGATCCGCTCGACGGCACCACCAATTTCCTGCACGGCATTCCGCAATTCGCGATTTCGATCGCGCTCGAGCGCGACGGCACGATCGTCGCCGGCCTCGTCTACAATCCGATCTCGGACGAGATGTTCACCGCCGAGCGCGGCAAGGGCGCGTTTCTGAACGAGAGCCGCCTGCGCGTCGCCAACCGCCAGCGCATGGGCGATGCCGTCGTCGCTTGCGGTCTGCCGCATCACGGGCGCGGCGGGCTTGCCGAATTCCGGCAGGAATTCGGACTGGTGCAGGAGAAAGTCGCGGGACTGCGCCGCTTCGGATCGGCGGCGCTCGATCTCGCCTTCGTCGCGGCCGGCCGCTTCGACATCTACTGGGAGCGCAATCTTGCACCCTGGGACATGGCCGCGGGCATCCTCCTGGTGCGCGAGGCGGGCGGCTATGTGACCGACTGCGACGGCCAGGATGCCATGCTCGTCAAGGGCAACGTGCTCGCCGGCAACGAGACCATGCACAAGGAATTGATGAAGGTTCTCAAGGAAGCGAGCAAGGCCTGATCAGGCTGGCTTGAGCCGGTAGTGGCTCACGCCCCATTCCGTGCCACCCCGATGCCCGAACATGCCCGCGGTGGCGAGGAAGAACAGCCGCCAGCGCCGCTGCCAAAGTTTCGCGTCGCTGCCGTAGACCGCCTTCAACAGCGGCATGATCCGATCCTCCCGCGCATCGTAATTCGCAAGCCAGTCTTCGGCCGTGCGCTGGTAGTGGCGTCCGTTCCAGAACCACTCCTCTTCCGGCGTGAACAGGTCGCCGAACTGCCGGATCAGCGCATGGCTCGGCATGATGCCGCCGGTGAAGAAATGCTGGGCGATCCAGTCCGCCTTGTCGTTGACGTCGTAACGATACGGCGCCGACCGGTGCGTGAAAATATGGATGAACAGCCGCCCTTGCGGCACCAGCCATGACCGCACGCGAAGCAGCAGCGGACGCCAGTTCGCCATGTGCTCGAACATCTCGACCGAGACGACGCGGTCGAAGCAGCCCTCCGCTTCGAACACGTTCATATCGGCGGTGATCACGGTGAGGTTGCGGATCTGCCGCAACGCCGCTTCGCGCTCGATATGGGCGCGCTGCGAATGCGAGTTCGACACCGCGGTGATGCGGGCATTCGGATAATGCTGCGCCATCCACAGCGACAGCGAGCCCCAACCGCAGCCAAGTTCCAGAATTCTCTGACCGTCGGCAAGCCCCGCATGCCGTGCGGTTTCCAACAACGCCAATTCCTCTGCCTGATCGAGCGTTGTGTCCGCGGTCGGATACAGGCAACAGGAATATTTCCGGCGGGCACCGAGAAACAGCCGAAAAAACTCCGGCGGCAATTCGTAATGCTGCGCATTGGCGTCGCGGGTATTCTCGGCGACGGCATGCTGCAGCATCTCGTGCGCGAAGGCGATGTTGCGCTCTTCGCCGCTGCGCCGCAGATGGCGGGCGGTGCGGCCGACCAGATAGCCGATGCCGGCGCGGGTCAGCGGATCGGGGATATTCAGGCGTTCGGCGGCATTGATGACGGAAGCGATCGCAGGCATGCAATATCCTCGTTCTCTGCCTCAGCGTTTGCGGGGTCCGGGGAAGAAGAGATTGACGCGCGCCTGGTGCGCGCGGAATGTGTCGCCGCGCGTGCGCTCCAAGTGGCGTTCCAGATGCGGCACGCCGGTCGCGTAGCGCAGCACCCAGTACATGACCGCCGGGCCGAGCAGCGCCAGCCAGCCGAACGGATATTGTCCGGACAGATCCGTCGCAATCACGGGATAGGCGAGCCAGCCGAACCACTGGAAGAAATAATTCGGATGCCGCGAGAAGCGCCACAGCCCGGTATCGATGATGCGGTTTCTGTTCGCCGGATCTTTCCGGAAATCGCGCAGCTGGCTGTCGGCGACCATCTCGCCGGCGAGACCGATAAGAAGAATGCCGAAGCCGACAAAATCCTGCATCCGCAATGGTGCAAGCGGAACCTGCGCGGCGACGAAGATCGCGAGCGCCAGCGGCACCGAACCCAGTGCCTGCTGCTGCAGAAAGACAAACATCCGCCGCGGTGCGTCGCGGCCCCAGTCCTGCGCCAGCCGGGCATAGCGTGGGTCGTCGCCGATCGCGGCGCTGCGGATCGCGATATGCAGGCCGAGGCGCAGGGCCCAGGCAAGGACCAGCATTGCGAGAATGACCTGCCGTGCGTTTGGTGCCGCCGCCGCCGGCAGCGGAACCAGCGCGGCCGCGATCCCGACCGCGCCAAGGCCGAAAGTCCAGGTGGTATCGACCCAGCCGGAATTGCCGGTGCGCCGCTGCAACAGCCACGCACCTGCCATGATCACGCACAGGGCCGCCGCGATCAGCAGAATCGCCTGAATCAGAAACAGGATTGTCATGAACCCGCCATCATTGCGCTTTCCGTGGCAGATACGGGCGTCGTTCACATCCGTTTCAAATCACCGGCCTGCGCCGAAGAAGGAGCATGCCGGCCGGAATGTCCGGATGTTCCCTTTCGCCGCGTCTGTGCCATAGTCTTGGCCTGCCTTGGTGAGGCATACCGGGCAAGGCGTCGGCCAAGGACCAGCCAAGAGACGGGCCAAAAGACGAGCTAAGGACGCGCAATGGCACGCGACAGCGACCCTTTCAAACTTTCCTCCCCTCGCATCTTTCTGGTGCGGATGCTGGTGTTCCTCATTCTCTGCGGACTGGTGGGGGTGGTGCTCTACAAGCAGATTCTGGACGCGTTCCTCGCCAATCCGGGTCTGAACGGGCTGATTGTCGGCGTCCTGATTATCGGCATTCTCCTGTCGTTCCGTCAGGTAATCCGCCTGTTCCCGGAGGTGCGCTGGGTCAACAGTTTCCGCCTCGCCGATCCCGGTATCGCCGTCGATCGTCCGCCCGCCTTGCTCGCGCCCATGGCGACCATTCTCGGCGACCGGCTCGGCCGCATGGCGATTTCCTCGCAGATGATGCGCGGCATTCTGGATTCCATCGCCACGCGGCTGGACGAAGCGCGCGACCTCTCGCGCTACATGACCGGGCTGCTGATCTTCCTCGGCCTGCTCGGCACCTTCTGGGGGCTGATCGAAACCGTTTCATCGGTCGGCAAGGTCGTGGAAAGCCTCAAACCGGGTGGCGATGCCGCGACCGTCTTCGAATCCCTGCGCGAAGGCCTCGGTGCGCCGCTTGGCGGCATGGGGATCGCGTTTTCATCGTCACTGTTCGGTCTCGCCGGTTCGCTGGTGCTCGGCTTTCTCGATCTGCAGACCAGCCAGGCGCAGAACCGCTTCTACACCGATCTGGAAGACTGGCTCTCCACCACCGTGCGCGACATCGGCGCCGACGTCGCTGCCCCGCAGCCGGCAAGCGCGGCCATCTCCAACGATCTGCGCGTCGCGATCGAACGGCTGCGGGAGTCGATCGCGGAGACGGGATCGAGCCGCGCTGCAACCAGCGCCATGGCCAATCTCGCCGAAGCGATCCAGGGCCTGGTGCATCACATGCGCGCCGAGCAGCAGATGATCCGCGACTGGGCAGATGCGCAGGCCGAGCAGCAGACGGAAATCCGCCGCGTACTCGAGGCGCTGGCGCGGGAGCGGACATGAGCGCATCCAGGAAGAGTGGATACCGGTTTTCCGTCGGGATGCGCGAAAAGGAATAAGCGATGGCTCTCGCCCGCGCCCGCCGCGACCGCGGCGTCGATTACTGGCCCGGATTCGTGGACGCCCTGTCCACGCTGGTGCTCGCCGTGATCTTCATGATCTCGATTTTCGCGGTGGTGCAGTTCTATCTGGCGCAGGAGGTCAGCGGCAAGGACACCGCTCTCTCCCGCCTGAACGCGCAGATCGCCCAGCTTACCGAACTCCTCTCGCTGGAAAAGACCAGCCGCAGCAATCTGGAAGAGATGATGGCAACCTTCCGCGCCAATCTCGCCGCCGCCGAGGCCGAGCGCGACCGCTATCGCGGCATCGCCGAAGGCGCCGGCAAGGCCGCCTCGGAACAGGGACGCGCCGACGCGCTCGCTGCCCAGCTCGACAACGAGAAGCAGCTCGCCGCACGCGCGCTGTCGCAGGTGGAATTGCTGAACCAGCAGATCCTCGCGCTGCGGCGCCAGCTCAACGCGCTGGAATCGGCGCTGGAGGCCTCGGAAAAGAAAGAACGCGATTCACAAACCCGCATCGCCGATCTCGGCCAGCGGCTGAATGTGGCGCTCGCCCAGCGCGTGCAGGAATTGTCGCGCTATCGTTCCGACTTTTTCGGGCGGCTGCGGGAAATTCTCGGCACCCGGCCCGACGTGCGCATTGTCGGCGACCGTTTCGTGTTCCAGTCGGAAGTCTTTTTCGATGCGGGCCAGGCGGTGCTGAAACCGGAGGGCCGCGCCGAGATCGACAAGATCGCCTCCGCCCTGCTCGAACTCGAGAAGAAAATACCCGCCGACATTGCCTGGGTGATGCGGGTGGACGGCCATACCGACATCCGGCCCATCGCCAGCGCGCAATTCCCTTCGAACTGGGAATTGTCGTCGGCTCGCGCCATCGCGGTCGTGCAATACATGATCAGCCGCGGGGTCTCTCCGCAGCGGCTGGTCGCCGCCGGCTTCGGCGAATTCCAGCCGATCGATCCGGAGAAGACGGACGAGGCGTTCCGGCGCAATCGCCGCATCGAGCTGAAGCTGACCGAGCGGTAGCGCATGATCCCGAAAAGTGGGAACCGGTTTTCGGAATAGATCATGCGCAAGAATGAATGAGCATCAGAATCCGCCCTTACGCCGCGGCCGATGCCGACGCCGCCATCGCGCTGTGGCAGCGGGCGTGGCAGGTCGCTTATCCGCAGATTGCCTTCGCCAAGCGTCTCGAATGGTGGCGCGGGCGCTGGCAGAACGACCTCGTGCCGGTGGCGACCATCGTGGTGATGGAGAATGCCGGCACCATGATCGGCTTTGTCACGATCGATGAGAAAGCCGGCTATCTCGACCAGATCGTCATCGCGCCGGAGCATTGGGGCCACGGCCTCGCGCATGTCTTGCTCGACGAAGCCAAGAAGCTGTCGCCCGCCGGCATCGATCTGCATGTCAACAAGGACAATGCCCGGGCGCTTCGGCTCTATGACAGATGCGGCTTCGTGATTGCCGGCGAGGCCATCAACATGCATTCCGGCGCGCCGGTCTACCTGATGCGCTGGCGGCCGGACTGATCACGTGCCCTGAAACTGCAGTTTCGCCAGCCGCGCATAGAGCCCGTCGGATGCGGCGAGCTGCTCGTGCGTGCCCTGCTCGACGATGCGGCCGTGGCCCAGCACCAGAATGCGGTCGCAGGACAGGACCGTCGCCAGGCGATGCGCAATCACCAGCGTGGTGCGGTCCGTCATCAGGCGCTCCAGCGCGCTTTGCACCAGAGTTTCGCTTTCGGCGTCGAGCGACGATGTCGCCTCGTCCAGCAACAGGAGCGGCGCGTTGCGCAGGATCGCACGCGCGATGGCGATGCGCTGACGCTGCCCCCCCGACAGCGTGATGCCGCGCTCGCCGACCGGCGTATCATAGCCTTCGGGCAGACGACCTATGAACTCAGCCGCCGCGGCCATCTCGGCTGCGCGCTCGATCTCGGCGTCGGACGCGTTCGGCTTGCCGAAACGGATATTGTCGCGCACGGAGGCGGCGAAGATCGCAGTCTCCTGCGGCACCAGCGCAATGTGACGGCGAAGGTCGGCCGGATCGGCGTCGGCGAGCTTCACGCCGTCGAAGGTCACTTCGCCCGACACCGGATCGTAGAAGCGCAGCAGCAGATGGAAGATCGTGCTCTTGCCTGCGCCGGACGGTCCGACGATGGCGACCTTCTCGCCCGGCCGCACGTGGAACGACACGCCCTGCAGGGCCGAGACATCGGGCCGCGTCGGAAATGCGAAATGCACATCGCGGAACGCGATCTCACCGCGCGCGGGCGCGGGCAGCCGCACCGGATGGTCCGGCGCCTTGACGTCCGGCTTCACGTGCAGGATTTCGAACAGGCGTTCCGCCGCGCCCGCGGCCTGCGAGACCTCGCCCCACACCTGCGACAATTCTCCGAGACCTCCTGCCGCGAAGACAGCGTAGAGGACGAATTGTCCAAGACGCCCCGGCGTCATCTCGCCGGACAGCACGTCCTGTGCGCCGACCCACAGCACCAGCACGACGCTTGCGAAGACAAGAAAGATCGCGATCGCCGTCAGCACCGCACGCGACAAAGTCGATTGCCGCGCATCCTCGAAAGCCTTCTCCACGGCTGCACGGAAGCGCGATGTGGCGACCGGCTCGCTGGTGAATGCCTGAAGCGTCCGCACCGCGCCGATCGTCTCCGCCGCATAGGCCGATGCCGAGGCAAGCGAGTCCTGCGCCGCGCGCGAACGCCTGCGCACCGCGCGCCCGAAAGCGACGAGCGGCAGTACGATGATGGGGATCACACCGAGCACATACAGCGAGAGTTTCGGCGAGGTGACCACCATCATGGTAGCGGCGCCCAGGAACAGAAACAGGTTGCGCAGCAGGATCGAGATCGAGGCGCCGACCGCGGCCTTGATCTGCGTGGTGTCGGCGGTGAGGCGCGACATCATCTCGCCGGTCTGCGCGCGGTCGAAGAAAGAGGGCGAGAGCGTCGTCAGATGCGCGAACACTTGCGAGCGCAGGTCGGACACGATGCGCTCGCCCAGCGTGGTGACAAGGTAAAAACGCAGCGCGCTCGCCATCGCCAGCACGAAGACGACGCCGATCATGACGGCGAAGTAGCTGTCGATCAGCCCGCGGTCGCCGGAAAAGCCGAAATCGATCATGCGGCGCACGGCGAGCGGTACGGCCAGTGTCGCCAATGCCGCCGCGGTCAGGGCCGCCAGCGCGGCCAGCGCGCGGAGTTTGTAGCGCCCGACATAGGGAATCAGCAGCAGCAGCGGCCTTAACGCCGCCGGCCTCCGGGCGGACGCCTCGCCCGCCGCCGGGCTGTCGCCCGCGGCCTGGTCCCAGTCCGACTTGCCACGCTCGGCCATCAGCGGCATTCCCGGCTCCCCCCTACCCATTTAACTGTTTGAATGCCGTGCGGAATTGCCCCGCGCAAGGCCGTTTTGCCCGGCCGGCTTGTCTGGCGCGGCCCGGTCGGCTATAGACCCCGCCAATCCCGATCAATCCCGCAGCGTCGAGCGCGGCCCTCCGCGCGGAAAGCATGAGCCATGAAGTCTGACATTCACCCGGATTACCACACCATCACGGTCAAGATGACCGACGGCACCGAATTCACGACCCGCTCCACCTGGGGCAAGGCCGGCGACACGATGCATCTGGATATCGACCCGAAGTCGCATCCCGCCTGGACCGGCGGCTCACAGCAGCTCGTCGACCGCGGCGGCCGCCTGTCGCGCTTCCAGAAGAAGTTCTCGGGCTTCATCAAGGACGCGAAATAATCGCGCCGGGACCGGCCTCATACGAAAAACCCCGCCAAGCGCGGGGTTTTTTGTAGTTCAGCGCGCGCTTTCGAAGGCCGCTTTCAGGAGGCCGAGCTGGCTCTCCACCGGATTGCTCTTCGGCGCCGCCAACTGATCAGGAGAATGCATGGTGGCGTCCAGACGGCGGACCTGCTCGGTCAGACTGTGCGAGCGCTCGATCAACTTGTTGAGCGTCTCGGGCAGCAATTTCAGCGAGTCCGGATCGGTCGGATGTCCGGCCGAGAGCTTGACCTTGGTCTTTTCCTGATTGACCTGGGCGAGCGACATCTCGCCTTCCCGCACCGCGCGATGCAGCAGCAGCCAGGAGGCGAGCTGCATCAGCCGCGTGGTCAGCCGCATGCTTTCAGTCGCGTAGACCAGCGCCGCCGCGCGGCTCAATTGCTTGGATTCCTTGCGGCCCGGACCGTCGAGATAGGCTGCGGTCTCCTCGACCAGCGCCATGCCATCCTTGAACAAATTGGAAAATGCGTGGGAATTCGCGAGCTTCTCCTTGAACAGGACCGGCCCGGAATCCTGAAAGGATTTTTCCGACATCTGCTACGCCTCACCCAACTCCGGCCAGAACAATACGCGTGCGAGGGCGGTGGGGTAAAGCAAATGAACAGCTAATTTAATTTCATAGTTGCCGAGCAAGGTGAACGGCATGCCCCGAAATGGGACATCGGACAAAAAAGAGCCGCCGAAAGCGGCGGCTCAAGTTGATAACAGGGAGGCGTCAAACAGAGTGGACAGGAGCCACTCAACGTCCAGAAGATGGACGAGCCTTAGTAATGAATGAGAAAGTTTAACTTTGAGTTAAATGAGAAATATTCAGTAAAACCAAAACGTTGAATTGGAACGATCAACCGTTTCATTCGCGACTTTCGATTTCACTTCTTGAAGAACTGATCCGCGCTCTGACGCGAGGCCTGCTTGGACATCATCGCGCTTTCGAGCCGCGCGATTTCAGATTTGAGCAAGGCGACACGCTCGCGCAATTCCTCAAGCGACAACAGCGAGAGATCCTGACCGATATCGTGCTGCGGCTTTTTCTTTGGACGGTCGTCGTCGTCGATCGCTGGCATAGCGCACCTTTTCGCGCGGACATCTGGCGCTTTTCTAGCTCCGCGCAGCCGGGTTGTCACATGCGGCGGCGGCGACTAAACAGGCCGCATCATCCGCAATTCCTCGGACTTTTCAGGACAAGCTCAATGACTTCCGTACCCACGCGCATGACGGCAATCGGCATCAAGGCTCCCGGCGGGCCGGACATGCTGGTGCCGGAAGAGCGGCCGATACCGGCTCCGGGCGCCGGCGAAATCCTGGTCAGGGTGGCCGCCGCCGGCGTCAACCGTCCCGACGTGGTGCAGCGCATGGGCCTTTATCCGCCGCCGAAAGGCGCGACGGACATTCCAGGCCTTGAGATCGCAGGTGACGTGGTGGCGCTCGGGGCCGGCGTGACACGCTGGAAGATCGGCGACAGGGTCTGCGCGCTCGTGATCGGCGGCGGCTATGCCGAGTATTGCCTTGCGCACGAAAGCCACGCGCTGCCAGTGCCGCAAGGCTATTCCATGACGGAAGCGGCCGCCATTCCGGAAACCTTCTTCACCGTCTGGCACAATGTGTTCGAGCGCGGCGCGCTGAAGAGCGGTGAGACGCTCCTCGTGCATGGCGGCTCATCCGGCATCGGCACCACCGCGATCCAGCTCGCCAAACAGTTCGGCGCGCGCGTGATCGTCACCGCCGGCTCCGAGGGCAAATGCGAAGCCTGCCGCAGGCTCGGCGCCGATGTCGCCATTAACTATAAGACGCAGGATTTCGTCGCCGAGACGAAAGCGGCGACCGGCGGCAAGGGCTCCGACGTCATCCTCGACATGGTGGGCGGTGACTATATCGAGCGCAACTACGAAGCCGCCGCCGTCGAAGGCCGGATCGTGCAGATCGCCTTCCAAGGCTCGCCGAAAGCGACCGTCGATTTCCGCCGCCTCATGCTCAAGCGGCTGCACCATACGGGCTCGACGCTGCGCGCGCGCTCGGTGGAGGACAAGGGCCTGATCGCAAAAGCCATCGCCGAGAAGGTCGTGCCGCTTCTGGCCGCCGGCAAGGTGAAGCCGATCATGGATTCCACCTACCCGCTGGCTGAGGCGGCCAAGGCCCACGCCCGCATGGAATCCAGCGCCCATATCGGCAAAATCGTGCTGACGGTCTAAGATCTCATCATTGGGCCCCCAGCCCTTCACCAATCGGAGAACCCGTTCTGGCCCATGTGCCCGCTGATAGGCCATAATGTGCCAAATCCAGGCCTTGCGCCCCGAAAAGGGCGCAAATCTGGTCCGTTGCTGTGGGGCGTGGGAGCGCCAGTCTGTGCGGGGACACCGCCACAATCCGAAACAACCTGAAGCGGCCGGAGGGCGTCGTTTGCGTAACTTGCACTGTTCGGCATTACTCGTCGCGATCGCGGCGGCAGCGCTCCTCTGCGCCGCCGCGCCCGCGCGCGCGGTCGATGCCGTCAATGTGCGCATCGATGCTCCCGCCATCGACCTGACCGAAGCCACCGAACGCCCCAGGACCGACGGCGACCGCGTGCAGGTCTCCACCGCGCCCGGCCCGGACGGTATCGTCCGCCGCATCGAGGTGCGCGCGCGCGAGGCCGGCAACAACTGGGCAGTGTTTGCGCTCACCAACAACAGCGACGAGCAGATCGACCGCCTGATCGTCATCCCGCATTACCGCATGGTCGGCTCGGGGATGTTCTGGCCAGATCTGGGCCTGTCGCGCGTGGTGGCGATCACGCCCAGCACCGGCGAACGCCCCGACCGGCAGGACAGTTCGACCGCCGACATTTTCCGCATCACGCTCGATCCCGGCTCGGTCATCACCTATGTGATGGAGCTGCGCACCGACTATCTGCCGCAGCTCTATCTGTGGGAGCCCGACGCGTACAAGGACAAGGTCAATTCCTTCACGCTCTATTACGGCATCGTCATCGGCATCGCCGGCCTGCTCGCGCTGTTCCTCACCATCCTCTTCGTGGTCAAGGGCAGCGTCATGTTTCCCGCCGCCGCCGCGCTCGGTTGGGCGGTGCTGGTCTATATCGGCATCGATTTCGGATTCTGGGCGAAGGTGTTCGACATGTCGGCGGGCGCTGAACGCGTCTGGCGCGCCGTCGGCGAAGCGATCCTCGCCGCGACGCTGCTGGTCTTCCTCTTCGCCTATCTCAATCTCAGCCGCTGGCACGTGCGCTATGCGCACATCACGCTGGCCTGGCTCGGCGGATTGGCCGCGCTCGTGATGCTCGCCTTGTTCGATCCGCCAATTGCCTCGGGCATCGCCCGCTTCTCGCTCGGCGCGGTGGCATTTCTCGGCTTCGGCCTGGTGATCTATCTCTCGACGCAGGGCTACGACCGCGCGGTGCTCTTGATCCCGACCTGGTTCCTGTTCGTGGTCTGGGCGGTGGCGGCGGGACTGACCATCGGCGGTTTCGTCACCAATGACATCGTCGGGCCCGCTCTGCTCGGCGGCCTCGTGCTGATCGTGATGCTGATCGGCTTCACCGTGATGCAGCATGCCTTTGCGGGCTCGATCACGCACGGCATCGTTTCCGATGTCGAGCGGCGTGCGCTGGCGCTGACCGGCGCCGGCGACCTGATCTGGGACTGGGACGTGTCTTCCGACAAGGTGTTCACCTCGCCGGAGACCGAACACATGCTCGGATTGAAGCGCGGCTCGCTCGAGGGCTCGGCCGCCGGCTGGCTCGACTATCTGCATCCGCTCGACCGCGACCGCTTCCGTGCCTCGCTCGACGGCGTGGTCGAACAGCGGCGCGGACGTCTGCTGCAGGATTTCCGCCTGCGCACGCATGACGGACATTATCTGTGGTTTGCGCTGAAGGCGCGGCCGGTGGTCGGCTCCGACGGCGAGGTGGTGCGCCTCGTCGGCACGCTGACCGACGTCACCGAATTCAAGACCGCGGAAGAACGCCTGCTGCACGACGCCGTCCACGACAATCTCACAGGTCTGCCCAACCGGCAGCTCTTCCTTGACCGTTTCGAAGGCGTGCTCGGCTTCGCCAGATCGGACAACACGATTCGCCCGACGGTAATGGTAATCGATCTCGACCGCTTCAAGCAGGTCAACGATTCCGTCGGCATCGCCGTCGGCGATTCCATCCTGTTGACGCTGGCCCGCAGGCTCGGCCGCCTGCTCAAGCCGCAGGATACGCTGGCGCGGCTCTCCGGCGATCAGTTCGCGCTCATTCTTCTGTCCGAGCGCGACCCCGGCAAGATCATCGCCTTCGCCGAAACCATCCGCCGCACCCTGCGCGCGCCGATCACCTTCAACGACCGGGAAATTTTCCTCACCGCCTCCATCGGACTTGCACTTGCCGACGGGCAGACAGCGCGCACCGAAGAAATCCTCAAGGACGCGGAACTGGCGATGTATCACGCCAAGCGGATCGGCGGCGATCGCATCGAAGTGTTCAAGCAGGCGATGCGCGCGCGCAAGACCGACCGCCTCACGCTGGAATCCGAATTGCGCCGCGCGCTCGAGCGCGAAGAAATCACGTTGCACTATCAGCCGATCATCCGGCTGGAAGATCGTACCGTTGCCGGGTTCGAGGCATTGGCGCGCTGGGACCATCCGAAGATGGGCCGGATGTCGCCGGCCGAGTTCATCTCGATCGCCGAGGAAATCGGCCTGATCGTCGACCTCGGCATGTTCGCGCTCGAGCGCACGGCCAAGCAGCTCAGCATCTGGCAGCGCAGCATGCGCCCGCAGGAAGCGATCTTCGCCAGCGTGAACGTGTCCTCGCGGCAATTGCTGCGCCAGGATTTGATCCACGATCTGCGCACGGTGTTGTCGCGCTCGTCGGTGATACGCGGTACGCTCAAGCTCGAACTGACCGAATCGCTGATCATGGAAAATCCGGAACACGCGGCGCAGATGCTGCTGCGCATCCGCGAGCTCGGCGCCGGGCTTGCGCTCGACGATTTCGGCACCGGGCATTCCTCGCTTGCCTATCTGCAGCGATTCCCGTTCGACACCATCAAGATCGACCAGTCTTTCGTCCGCACCACGGCGAAGGGTCGCCGCCCGGTGATCCTGCGTTCGATCATCGCGCTGGCGCACGATCTCGGCATGGAAGTCGTCGCGGAAGGTGCGGAAACCGATTCGGATGCGGTCGAGCTCTACCAGCTGGGCTGCGAATATGCGCAGGGCTTCGCCTTCGGCGAGCCGATGACCGCGGAGCAGGCGACCAAGCTGCTTGCGACCGAGCGCCAGGAACTGGTGCGCAACTCGGCTTAATTCATTGCCTGAACTCAGGCGTGCCCGACATCGCTCGACAGCATGCCGGGCCCGATGCCGATCTTGCGCAGGGCCTTGTCGTATTTCTGCTCGTTGTCGGCGCCGAAAATCAGATCCGGATCGGCCGGGCAATGCAGCCAGCCGTTCTTCTGGATTTCCGATTCCAGTTGCCCGGGAGCCCATCCGGCATAGCCGAGCGCGAGCACCGCATTGGCCGGGCCGCCGCCCTTGGCGATGGCTTTCAGAATGTCGAGCGTCGCGGTGAGGCAGATGCCCTCGTCGATCGGCAGCGTCGAATTCTCGATGAAGAAGTCCGCCGAATGCAGAACGAAGCCACGCCCAGTCTCGACCGGTCCGCCCTTCAGGATCCTGATCTCGTCGCGCGGGGAAATATCGATGGCCTCGCCTTCCTTGATCACGTCAAGCTGCACCAGCAGATCAGGAAAATTGATATTCGAGGCCGGCTGGTTGACCACGATCCCCATCGCGCCCTCGGGCGAATGCGCGCAGACATAGATCACGCTGCGCGAAAAACGGTCGTCCGCCATGGCCGGAGTCGCGATCAGCATCTGGCCGTCGAGATAGCCGCGGCCCGGTTTTCCCTGCGGCGCCTTGCGAGACATCTTCATGCGCAAAGGTTACCCTCTCCGGCGCAGCTTTGGAAATGGAACTTCACTCACATATTCACGAGCATTTCAGTGGCGGCCAGGACCGTTCATGAGTAAACGGACGGCATGTTTTGGGCTGCAATGCGATCAAATCCAAGGCAAGTTGTCACACGTCCTTGGGCCAAGGGGCTAACCCTTTTGGGCCTGTCCCTCATCGTCGGCGGGACGCCGCGCACGAGTCTTGCGGCCGAGGCGTCGGAATGGGCCGGCGATGGGCGCTCGGCGGCACGCCTTGTTGCAGGCGCAGCACAAATCCACCAAGGCACGAAGTTTCACCGCGCCGGTGTGGAAATTCGTCTCGCGCCGGGGTGGAAAACCTACTGGCGCTATCCCGGCGATTCCGGCGTGCCGCCGCATTTCGATTTTGCCGGATCCGATAATGTCAAAAACGTGACTGTGCTCTGGCCCGTGCCCCAGCGGCTCGCGGACAGCGAAGGCGTGACTATCGGCTACAAGACCAATGTCGTCTTTCCGCTGCGCATCGAAGCAAAGGATTCGGCAAAACCGGTCACGCTGCGGCTCAAGCTCGATTACGCGATCTGCGAGAAATTGTGTATTCCGGTCGATGCCAGGGCCGAGCTTGGCCTGACCGGCACCGCCCAGGCGAATGAAGGCGTCCTCGCTGAGGCGGAAGCGCGCGTCCCGCAAGCCGCCCGGCTGGGCCAGGACGGCGAATTGTCCATCGTGTCGGCGCAACGCGACGACGCATCGTCGCCACCACGTATTGTGGTCGACGTGAGAATGCCGGCCAGCGCCATGCCCGAATTGTTTGCCGAAGGACCGACGCCCGGCTGGGCCTTGCCGGTGCCCGAACCCGTTGCAGGCGCAGCGGCGGGATTGCAGCGCTTTACCTTTGCACTGGACGGGCTGCCTCCCGGCGCCAACGCCAAGGGGGCGGTCCTCAGATTGACGGCATCGGCCGGCAATCGGGCGATTGAGACGAGCTATCGTCTCGATTGAAAGCGGCGGAAAAAGCGGTTTCCACTTTTGCCGGTTTCGCTCTATTTTGCCGCCCCATTCAAGAACGGCGACAGCCGAAACCGCGGAGAGGATTGAGTCATGGCTATCAAGGTGGGCGACCGACTGCCGAACGCGACATTTCGAGTGATGACCGACGAAGGCCCGAAACCGAAGACCACCGACGAGGTGTTCAAGGGCAAGAAGGTTGTGCTCTTCGCCGTGCCCGGCGCCTTCACGCCGACCTGCCACAAGAACCATCTGCCCGGCTTCGTGCAGAATGCAGCCGCGATCAAGGCCAAGGGGGTCGACACCATCGCGGTGACCGGCGTCAATGACGTGTTCGTCATGGATGCCTGGAAGAAAGCCTCCGACGCCGACGGCAAGGTCGAATTCCTCTCGGACGGCAATGCCGAATTCGCCAAGGCGCTGGGCCTTGAGCTCGATGCCTCGGGCGCCGGCCTCGGAATACGCTCCAAACGCTATTCCATGATCGTCGAAGACGGCGTGGTGAAGGCGCTCAATGTCGAGGACGTGCCGAGCAAGGCGGACGTGTCCAACGCCGAGAATATTCTGAAGGCGCTGTGATTTTTTCTTTTTAGGCTGGTGCGAGAACGCGGCCGGGGGCCGCGTTCTCATTTGTTGCCCGCCCGCATCTCCGCGATCGCCGCCCGCGCGAGGGCATCCGCGCGCTCGTTAAGCTCATGGCCGACATGGCCGCGCACCCAGTGCCATTTCACCTGGTGGCGCGCCATCGCCTCGTCCAGCCGCTTCCACAAATCGGCGTTCTTCACCGGCTTCTTGTCGGCGGTCTTCCAGCCGTTGCGCTTCCAGCCGTGAATCCAGGTTGAAATGCCGTTCTGCACATACTGGCTGTCGGTGTGCAGATCGACGCGGCAGGGCTTCTTCAGCGCCTCCAGCGCGGAAATCGCCGCCATCAGTTCCATGCGGTTATTGGTCGTGTGCGCTTCCGACCCCTTCAGCTCCTTCTCGTGGTCGCCGAAGGTGAGGATCGCGCCCCAGCCGCCGGGGCCGGGATTGCCCGAGCACGCGCCGTCGGTATGGATGATGACGTGAGGTTCGCTCACGCGGTCAGTTCCTTGGCTTCCAGGCCATAATCGGCGACGCTTTTCACCTGCTGATGGAAGCGCAGCTTCCGGAAATATTCCTGCGGGCTTTTCGGCTTCACCAGCGCACCCGGCGGCACGTTCAGCCAGTCGACAAGCCGCGTCAGCAGAAACCGCGTCGCCGCCCCGCGCGCCAGCACCGGCATGGCGGCGAGTTCGCTTTGCGACAGCGCCCGCACCTTGCGGTAGGCCTGCAGCAGCGCGCGGCCCTTGGTGATGTTGTAGGAGAGATCCTGCTCGAAGCACCAGGCATTCAGGCAAATCGCGACGTCGTAGGCGAGCGTGTCGGTGCAGGCGAAATAGAAATCGATCAGCCCCGACAGCTTGTCGCCGAGAAAGAAGACATTGTCGGGGAACAGGTCGGCATGGATCACACCCTGGGGCAGGTCGCGCGGCCAGTTTGCTTCCAGGAAATCGAGCTCCTGTGCCACGGTCGACCTCAGACTATGCTGCACCGTATCCGCCCGATCGGCGCAGGCGTCGTAGATCGGCCGCCACCCCTCGACCGACAGCGCGTTCTTGCGGGTCATGGCGAAGTCGGCACCGGCGAGATGCAGTTGGGCCAGCGCCTCGCCCACCGCCGCACAATGTTTGGCGTCGGTGCGGCGCATCCACATGCCTTCGAGGAAGGTGACGATGGCGGCGGGGCGGCCCGCCACCTTGCCCAGCGCCTCGCCTTTCCTGTTCTTGACCGGCTGCGGACAGTTCAACCCCCGTGCGGCGAGATGCTCCATCAGCCCGAGAAAAAACGGCAGGTCGCCGGCCGCGACGCGCTTTTCGTAGAGCGTGAGGATGAAATGGCCCGCTTCGGTGTGCAGGAGAAAGTTGGAATTCTCCACGCCCTCGGCGATGCCCTTGTAGGAGAGCAATTTGCCGATGTCATAGCTCGCGATGAAGCTTTCCAGGTCTTCGACCGAAACGTCGGTATAGACGGCCACGGGCTACTCCGCGGCTTCGGTCTGGCGCAGCGGCCGCGGCAGCGGGAAGAACACGCCCTCTTCCGCTGCCGACACGGTCTCGACTGTCACGCTGTAACGCGCGGCGAAGGCGTCGATGATTTCCTCGACCAGCACTTCCGGCGCCGAGGCGCCCGCGGTGATGCCGAGCGAGGAGATCGCACCGAATTTCGTCCAGTCGATATCGGCGGCGCGCTGCACGAGCGCCGCGTGCCTGCAGCCGGCGCGCTCGGCGACTTCCTTCAGCCGCTGCGAATTCGAGGAATTCGGTGCGCCCACGACGATCATGGCGTCGACCGTCGGCGCCACAAGCTTCACCGCCTCCTGCCGGTTCGTCGTCGCGTAGCAGATGTCTTCCTTGTGCGGACCGACAATGCCCGGAAAGCGCTGTTTCAGAAACGCCACGATCTCGGCGGTGTCGTCGAGCGAGAGCGTGGTCTGCGTCACATAGGCGAGCCGTTTCGCATCCCTCGGCACGAAGGCTTCGGCGTCGGCGAGAGTCTCGATCAGCTTCACCGCGCCGTCCGGCAACTGCCCCATCGTGCCGACGACTTCCGGGTGACCGGCATGGCCGATCAGCACGATCTCGCGACCGCGCCGGTAGTGGATCTCGGCCTCCCGATGCACCTTGGTGACCAGCGGACAGGTGGCGTCGAGCGCGAAGAAATTGCGCCGCTGCGCCTCCTCGGGAACGGCCTTGGCGACGCCGTGGGCGGAAAAGATCACCGGCGCGTCGGTGTCGGGAATTTCGTCAAGTTCCTCGACAAAGACCGCGCCCTTGGCCTTGAGGCTGTCGACCACATAGCGATTGTGCACGATCTCGTGCCGCACATAGACCGGAGGCCCGTACAGCGCGAGCGCCCGTTCCACCGAATCGATCGCCCGCACCACCCCGGCGCAGAACCCGCGCGGGGAGCACAGCACGACCTTCAGCGGCGGCTTGTCGGACATTGCGGCTCCTGTCTAAGGCGGAATCCCGGGGAATGGTCCGCGAATTGGGGCGGCTCCCCCTGAACTGTCAAGTAAAGCGAACCGGGCCGGCATCCGGTTCGACTTAAGGGAAAGGGAAGGGTAATATGCTGCAATCGCGCCGGGAATTGAGCATTCGGATTGGGGCCGGCAGATGATGTCGCACAGGCTTTTCCTCCTCTTCTTGGCGCTGGGAGCGGCCACGGCTATGGCCGGCTGCTCGTCGTCCGGGACCCTCTCCCGCTACACCCATGACAGCCCGGAGGCCGCCCAGCAGGCCGGAATCTATCTCGACGGCACCGGCCCCACGGCCGAAGCCGCCGAGCGGGCCGAGGCCCGCCGCCAGGGAACCGGAGCCGTGCAAGCGGCCCGGCCCACCCCCCGCCCCGCCCGGCAGGCGGCCCGCGCCGAGGACCTCTCCGCCCGCACCACCGGCAGCCGCACGCAGACGCAGGCCGAGCCGCTGAAGCCCTATTCCGACGAATGGTGGGAGCGCGAGAACCGCGAGGACGCCCGCCTGAAGGCGAAAATGAATATCTGCCGAGGCTGCTGAGCCCGGGCTGACGACCCTTTTCCCGGGGAAATTCGCCGCGAATTCGCATTTCGAACGCGGCCATTGCCCCAGGGGACCGCTCCGCCTATATTCCGCGCAATTCCCGTCATCCCGGATGACCACCGGCTTCGCCCCGAAGGGCGGGCGAAGCACAGAGGAGATTTTGCCATGCAGGAAGCGCCGCTGATGCCGAAAGCCACGGCTGTCTGGCTGGTCGAGAATACGGCGCTGTCGTTCGACCAGATCGCCGAGTTCTGCAAGCTGCACCCGCTTGAGGTGAAGGCGATCGCCGACGGCGATGCCGCCCAAGGCATCAAGGGCCTTGACCCGATCCAGACCGGCCAGCTCACCCGCGACGAAATCGAGATCGCCGAGAAGGATTCCGAGCACAAGCTCAAGCTCGCCGACCGCAAGGTGCGGGTGCCGGAGCCGCAGAAGAGCAAACGCGGGCCGCGCTACACCCCGGTGTCGCGCCGCCAGGACCGCCCGAATGCGATCCTGTGGCTGATCCGCAATCACCCGGAACTGAAGGACGCGCAGATCATGCGCCTCGTCGGCACCACCAAGTCGACCATCCAGGGCATCCGCGACCGCACGCACTGGAACGCGGCCAATCTCTCGCCGCTCGATCCCGTGACGCTCGGCCTGTGCTCGCAAATTGATTTGGATATGGAGGTGCGCAAGGCGGCCAAGGAGAAGCCGGCACCGAGCGAAGGCGAGCGCATCACGCTGCTGCCCGCTTCCGTCACCACCGCACCGGCGCAGGAAGAAGAACGCGAACTCACGCCCGCCGAAACCAAGACTCGCGAGGACGAGGATGTCAGCGCGGTCTTTGCCAAGCTCAAACAGATCGGCGGCGGCAAGCGCGAAGAGGACGAATAGGTCCTGTCGCGATTATCGCCCGCGCTCGCAGGTCGCGCTTCGTCGATGATGGAACATAAATGCCCGGCATCGCGCCGGGCATTTTTCATTGCGCCGCCACAGGCGCGACATGACTCTGAAGATCGCTTCAGTTTTATGAATGCCGATTCATCCGCGTCGGCAGATTCGCACATGTGCCGGGAACGCTGCCGGTCCCATGACGTTTTCTCCGCGGCACGAAAAACCAGAGGAGAACGTCCATGTTGCGCACATCGCTGATCGCCGCCGGCGTCACGCTCGCACTTGCGCTGCCTGCATCGGCGCAAGTGACGGAGTATTACGTCGTGCAGGATACCACGACCAAGAAATGCACCGTCGTCGACAAGAAGCCGACGACAACGACCACGGTCGTGGTGGGTAACGGTGTGTTCAAGACCCGCACCGAGGCCGAGGCCGGCCTCAAGAAGATCAAGGTCTGTACGACCAACTAGCTTCCAGGCACCTGGGCGGGGCGGCTTGCGCTCCGCCCGCTTTCTTTTCGCTGACGCGACGGGCAAGGAGGGCGCAATGCGCGACACTCCAGTTCAGACGCACATGGAAAAGCCTTTCTGCCCGCAATGCGGCTTGCCGATGCAGCTCTCGCATCTGGAACCCACCCTGCAGGCGGAGGACCGTTTCATCTGGCGCTGCGTGTGCGGCGAGGTGCTGGAGAAGGTGCCGCTGCGCGAACCGCCGCGGCTGCACTGACGCCTTGCAGAATGATGGGCGCCCGGCCGGAAACATCGCTGCCTCGGCCGGACGCCATCACGTGACCGAGACGCCCCCTCGCATCCCGCTCGCCGCCTTTTAGGCCATCGCACCGGGGGATGCTTTGAGATAGCGCAAGTTTCGCAGAAACTGCCGTCAGCCTCTCCACAGGCCGGCCGGAGACGTGCCATTACTCTCCATCGGGCCGGACAGGACGAGACATGGCCGAAAGCAAATATCTCTGGCGCACCATGCGCACCGCCGACATCGCCGCTGCGCATGCGCTGTCGGAGATCGTGCATCCCGGCTATCCGGAAGAGCGCGTGGTGTTCGCGGAGCGCCAGCGTCTCTATTCCGCCGGATGCTTTGTGCTGGCGGACGATGACGGCCTTCACGGCTACACACTCTCGCATCCTTACGTGAAAGATTCAGCACCCGCCCTCAACATCCTGCTCGGCGCACTGCCGGAGCGTTGCGACACATATTATGTCCACGACATCGCGATCCTCCCCGACGCGCGCGACCGCGGCGCCGGCGACGCCGTCGTGGCGATGCTGAAAGCGCACGCGCGCGACGCCGGCTTCGATGCGATCTGCCTGATCGCGGTCAACAACTCCGCGCCATTCTGGGCACGACACGGGTTTGTCGCGCGGGAGGTTGCGGGGATGCGGGGAAAGCTGGAAAGCTACGGGGAAAGGGCAGCCTATATGGCACATGACCTCTAGGCACGAAGTCCCCGACTGTGTCCTCCCTGCACTAGTCTCCCCCCACCACTCCCCCCTAATTTGCAGCCCTTCACCGGCGGGGGCCCGTGGAGGGATATTTCGGAAATGCATGGAATTTCAACGTTCATTGCCGCTGTGGCCCTGACGGGCCTGTCCGTTTCTCCTCTCTCTGCGCAGACACTGGCCGCGGCGACGGCGTCGGGGGACGCCGCCGCGAGCCAGGTCGCGCCGCAGCCCAAAAGTGAGGCGAAGCCGGAGACCGCCGCCGATCAGGCCGCCAAGCCCGAGGCGCGCAACAAGCCGCGCGTGAAACGCGAGGCGTCAAAGCCCGCGCCCGAGCCGACCCCGGCCGAGCAATTCATGAGTTTCTTCCGCGGCAGCGACGCGCCGCCCGCGCGCCCCGGCCAGCAGGGTTCGACCGCCGACGTGATGATGCGCCGTGCCGTCGCCTCCTACTCCACCTCCTCCAATGCGCTCGGCTTCGGGCTCTATCGCATCGTGCCGCGCGAGACCGTGGACTTCCGCGAAAAACACGCGCCCGGCACCATCATCGTGCGCCAGCGCGAGAAGCGGCTTTACTACGTCCTCGGCGACGGCAAGGCGATCAGGTATGCCATCGCGGTCGGCCGCGAGGGAGCGGCGTGGGCGGGCGTCTCCACCGTCTCCGACAAGCGCGAATGGCCGGACTGGACGCCGACGCCGAACATCCTCAAGCGTCAGCCCGATCTGCCGCGGCATGTGGAGGGCGGCGCGCACAATCCGCTCGGCGCGCGCGCGCTCTATCTCGGCCAGACGATGTACCGCATCCACGGCACCAACGAGCCCTGGCGCATCGGCGAGGAGGCCTCAAGCGGCTGCATCCGCCTGACCAACGATGACATCATCGACCTCTACAACCGCACGCGCCTCGGGGCGACGGTGATCGTGCAGAGATAATTCCTCCAGCCCTCCGCCTTTCGTCTGCGCAAAAGCGGGGACCCAGAGCCAGAAGTGCTGGATTCCCGCTGGAGCCTGCACTCGGGCCGCGCTTTGCGCGGACCGGGGTGCGGGAACGAACGGAGTATGTGGCAAATGCCACCAAAACGACGCATGCACTAGCGCCTCGCCTCGAGAATGAGGTTGAACGGCGTCTGCATGGCGCGGCGGAATATGCCGAAGCCGGCCTTGGCGAAAATATCAGCGAGTCGCGCCTGCCCCGCCTGCGCCCCCAGCACATGCGTGCCGCGTTCCGACATGGCATGCGCGCAGCACAGCGTCGTCGAGGCCGAGTAATAGAGCCGTCCGACCGTCGTGAGATTATCCTCCACGCGATCATGCGCGAACGGCTCGACCAGCATCACCGTGCCGTCTTTCGCGAGCGTCTTGTGGGCATGTTCGGCGGCCGCCACCGGCTTGCCCATGTCGTGCAGGCAATCGAAGAAACAGATCAGACCGTAATTGTTTGCGGGGTAGTCGTCGGCCCTGGCGATCGCGAACGTGACGCGATCGGCGACACCGGCCTCCTCCGCGTTGCGTTGCGCCTCGGCGAGCGAATCCGCATGAACGTCAAAGCCGAAAAAGCGCGAGTTCGGGAACGCCTTCGCCATCAGGATGGTCGAATGGCCGTGGCCGCAACCAACATCGGCGACGTTGATTCCCTTCTCCAGCTTCTCGACCACGCCGTCGAGCGCCGGCAGCCATTCCGGCACGAGGCTCGCCCGATAGCCGTTGCGGTAGAAAGCCGCGACGCCGCAGTAAAGCCGGTGATCGTGGTCGCCCCAGGCGACGCCCTTGCCGGTGCGGAACGCATCGACCGCCTTCTGCTCGTCGGCCCACATCGACGCAACGACCTGCCAGGCCGGCGGAATGTAGGCCGGGCTCGCGTCATCGGCGAGAACGAAAGCCTGTTCCGGCGACAATTCGTAAGTGCCGCTGCTCGCGTGATAGACCACATAGCCGCCGGCGGCCTGCGAGTTCAGCCATTCCCTCACGTATCGCTCCGCGCATTGCGTGCGCTTGGCAAGTTCGGCCGAGGTTAGCGGTCCCGCGCCGGCCATCGCCTTGTAGAGACCGAGTGTCCGGCCCAGGCTCACCATGACGCCGCCATAGCCCGAGGCCAGATCGCCGATGGCCTTCCCGACAAATTCGTCAACCTTCTTCTGGTCCAGTTGCATGAAATCCTCCTCCGTGACGGAGCGTTATGCCCGCCTGATGGGGCGCGGACACTGGTGGCGCAGGGCAGGGAATTCGAGAGGCGGACGGGACAAAACCGGTTCATCCGTGCCAGATTTCGGACGGCCGAAGATGCCGTGGCATCGGTCGGACTCCGCAGAACACTCGCTTTCGTGCCAGAGCTGAGCCCATGACGGTTTCCAACGACACGCTGCATGTCTCGCTGGTCGCCATTCCTGAGGCGATGCTGTCCACCCTGAGCGGCATCTATGACACGCTCAGACTCGTCAGCATAGCGGCGGGTTCCGACGATGCGGTCGCCGCCAAGCCCTCCTTCAATGTCGAGATCGTCGGCGAAAATGCCGGACCGCTGCAACTCGCCAGCGGCCTTCCTGTCCCCGTGCAGCGCGCCGCCGCCGATGTCCGGCAGACCGACATCGTCATTGTGCCGTCGCTTCTGGTGCCGGCCGGCGCTTGGAAAACCGGCCGCTATGATTCACTCGTCGATTGGCTGTCCAGAATGCACAGGGGAGGCGCCGTGATCTGCTCAGCCTGTTCCGGCATTTTCCTGATCGCGGAAACCGGCCTGTTCGACGGCATGGACTCAACGATTCACTGGTCCTATACGAACGCATTCCGGCGCAGCTTTCCGTCGGTGCCCGTGCATCCGGAAAAGGTCCTCGTCGTGGCAGGCGCGCGCGAAGAACTCATCACGTCGGGCGCGTCGGCAAGCTGGCACGACCTCGTGCTCTATCTCATCGCTCGCCACTCCGGCGCCGCCGCCGCACAGGCGGTCATAAAATTCATGGCGCTGCAATCGCACCAGGACAGCCTCGCCCCCTATATCGTGTTCGATGCGCCGCGCGATCATGGCGACGCCGTCGTCGCCGGCATCCAGGACTGGCTGCAGACGCATTATTCGGTGGCCAATCCGATCGAGGAGATGGTGCGCCGCTCGGGATTGCCGGAGCGCAGCTTCAAGCGGCGCTTCGCCAAGGCGACGGGCCTCGCCCCCATCACCTATGTGCAGCGTCTGCGCGTGGAGGAAGCCAAGCGCCGCCTGGAGCGCACGCGCAGTCCGGTCGATGAGATCAGCTGGCAGGTCGGCTACGAGGACCCGGCCTTCTTTCGCCGCCTGTTCCGGCGCGTGACGCAGTTGTCGCCGGCGGCGTATCGCAGGAAGTTCAGCGTGCCGGAGACGAGGTAAGGATTCATAATCATCGTCATGGCCGGGCTTGTCCCGGCCATCCACGTCTTAAATCAACTGATCATACAAATCGTCCCAATCGGGATTCAGAGTATGAATCAGTCTCACCTTCCACGCACGCGGCCAATACATGATGGTTTTCTCGCGTTGGATTGCAAGTGGAACAGTGTCGTGCCGTTCGTACCAAACCAATAGCTTCAGGCCATACCGTTTCGTAAAACCCGCAACGAATCCCTCGCGATGTTCGTAGATGCGACGGGGAAGATTGCTCGTGACGCCCGTGTAAAGAACGCCATTGGGTCTATTCGTCACGATGTAAACGAAGGCTTCACGCATTTGCGCAGTGAAGCAAGACGTGGATGGCCGGGACAAGCCCGGCCATGACGATGTTGGAATGATTCGACCATACCGAACCTGTCATGTCCGGCTTGTCGCAGCATCCACATCTTACTTCTGGCTAAGAGCCGCCCACACCCTTCCGCTTCAGCGCGCGGCCAATCTCATCCAGAATCACCGGATCGTCGATGGTCGCCGGCATGGTCCAGGGCTCCTGATCCGCGATCTTCTTCATCGTCCCGCGCAGGATCTTGCCCGAACGCGTCTTCGGCAACCGCGGCACGGTGATCGCAAGCTTGAACGCTGCCACCGGCCCGATCCTCTCGCGCACCAGGGCCACGATCTCTTTCTCGATCTCGGCATGGTCGCGATCGACGCCCGCCTTCAGCACAATGAAGCCGCAGGGCACCTCGCCCTTTAATGTGTCGGCGACGCCGATCACGGCGCATTCGGCGACATCGGGATGCGAGGCGAGTACTTCTTCCATGCCGCCGGTGGAGAGGCGATGCCCCGCGACATTGATGATGTCGTCGGTGCGGCCCATGACGAAGACATAGCCGTCGTCGTCGCGATAGCCGGCGTCGGCAGTCTTGTAATAGCCGGGAAACTCGGCGAGATAGCTTTCCTTGAAGCGCTCGTCCTGCTGCCACAATGTCGGGAAAGCGCCGGGCGGCATCGGCAGCTTGATCACCAGCGCGCCGATTGTGTTCGCGGGCAGCTTCCTGTTCGATTCGTCCACCACGTCGATTTCGTAGCCCGGCATCGGCACCGTGGCGGAGCCGTGCTTCACCGGCAATGCGCCGAGGCCTACAGGATTGCCGGCAATGCACCAGCCGGTCTCGGTCTGCCACCAGTGATCGATCACCGGCACGCCGAGAACCTCCTCCGCCCATGCGATGGTCGGCGGGTCGGCGCGCTCGCCGGCAAGGAACAGCGTGCGGAAGCTCGACATGTTGTATTGGCCGAGGAGCTTGGCGCCGGGGTCTTCCTTCTTGATGGCGCGGAAGGCGGTCGGCGCGGTGAACAAGGCCACCGCCTTGTGCTGGGAGATTACGCGCCAGAAGGCGCCGGCGTCGGGCGTGCCGACCGGCTTGCCCTCGTACATCACCGAGGTCGCGCCGTGCAGCAGCGGGCCATAGACGATGTAGGAATGCCCCACCACCCAGCCGATGTCGGAGGCACACCACCAGATTTCACCGGGATCGATACCGTAGAGATACTGCATCGACCATTTCAGCGCGACCATGTGGCCGCCATTGTCGCGCACCACGCCCTTGGGCAAACCTGTCGTGCCGGACGTGTAGAGGATGTAGAGCGGGTCGGTGGCAAGCACGGGCACGCAATCGGCGAGCTTCTTGTCCTTCACCGCCTCGTTGCGGAGATGCGCCCAGTCGTGGTCGCGGCCATCGATCATCGCCGCCTTTTCCTGCGGGCGCTGCAAGATCATGCAAGCGTCGGGCTTCGCGCTCGCGATGTTGATCGCCTCGTCGAGCAGCGGCTTGTATTTGACGATGCGGCCGGGCTCGATGCCGCAGCTCGCCGAGAGAATGAGTTTCGGCTTGGCGTCGTCGATGCGCTTGGCGAGCTCCTTTGCCGCGAAGCCGCCGAAGACGACCGAATGTACCGCGCCGATGCGTGCGCAGGCGAGCATGGCGAACACCGCCTCCGGCACCATCGGCATGTAGAGGATGACGCGGTCGCCCTTGCCGACGCCGAAATCCGTGAGCATGGCGGCGAGCGTCGCCACTTCGAACAGCATCTCGCGATAGGAATAGGTGGACACGACGCCAGTGACCGGCGAATCGTAGATCAGCGCCGGCTGGTCGCCGCGGCCGCTCGCCACATGGCGGTCGAGCGCGTTCCAGCAGGTGTTGCAGACCGCACCCGCGAACCAGCGGCCATAGATGCCCTGAGCGGGATCGAACACCTTTTCAGCAGGCTGAAACCAGTCGATCTCCTTCGCCGCCTCCGCCCAGAATCCCTCCGGATCCCTCTGCCAGCGGGCATAGGCCTCCCGATAGCGGCTCGTGTTGGCATCCATCGACGCCCTCCCTGATCTCTTCTTGTTGCCTGCATTGTGGGCGCACCCACAGCCATTGCAAGCGCGGCGCGCAGCCGCCCCATACGCAAATAGCACTAGTGATGCGGGGCCTGCCGGGCTTTGATCCGGCGCAATCTTCCCTGCTCCGCCGCTGCTATGGGCGAAGGCGCAAAGACCTCCGGAATGCCCCTCCCCACCGACCCTGTCTTCTGGATCGTCGCCTGTATCGCGGTCACCTTTCTCGGCATCGCCAAGGGCGGCTTCACCGGCGTCGGCATGGTGGCGACCCCCCTGCTCGCGCTGGTCATCCCGCCATTGCAGGCAGCCGCGATCCTGCTGCCGATTCTCTTGCTGCAGGACATCATTTCGGTCTGGGCCTATCGCAGGAATTGGGACCGTTGGAACCTGAAACTCCTGATCCCGGGCGGGCTGATCGGCGTCGGCCTCGCCTGGACGCTCGCCGCCTATGTCGCCGACGCGCAGGTGCGGCTGGCCGTCGGCGTCATCGGCGTCGCTTTCGTGCTCTGGCAGGTCTTTGGGCCCCGGCAGGGAATCGCGCTCCGGCCGAGCGCCATGAGCGGGCTGTTCTGGGGCACCGTGTCGGGCTTTACCTCGACCCTCTCGCATGCCGGCGCCCCGCCGCTGCAAATCCATCTGCTGCCGCAAAAGCTGCCCAAGCTGATCTTCGCCGGCACCACCACCATGTATTTCGCCGCGGTGAACTATGCCAAGGTCGCGCCCTTCTTCGCGCTCGGCCAATTCTCCAGTGAGAATCTCGTTCTCTCGGCCGTGCTGCTGCCCCTCGCCATCGCCACCAATTTTCTCGGCCTGTGGCTGGTGCGGATCACGCCGCAGGACAAGTTCTACAAAATCATCTATCTGCTCACCTTCCTGATTTCCCTCGAACTGATGCGCAACGGTCTGACCGACATCTGGTCGCGCTGACACTCTCCATGCCCCCTCTCATCACCGATCCTGTTTTCTATGCGATTGCCCTGCCCGCCGTGCTGGCGCTCGGCCTGTCGAAAGGCGGCTTTGCCGGCATCGGCATTCTGGCGACACCCTTGCTCGCGCTCTATTTGCCGCCGCTGGAAGCAGCTGCCTTGCTGCTGCCGATCCTGATCTCGCAGGACATCATTTCGGTGTGGGTCTATCGCCGCGACTGGAGCGCCTGGAATTTGAAGGTGCTGCTGCCCGGCGCGCTGATCGGCATGGGCGCCGCGTGGCTGTTCGCGGCGCAGGTGTCGGACACTGTGATCCGCCTTGCCGTCGGCTCGATCGGTACCGTTTTCGTGCTCTACACATTCCTCAAGCGCGGGCCGGTCACGCCGCAGAAGAAGACCGCGCTGAGCGGCGTGTTCTGGGGCAGCGTCTCCGGCTTCACATCCTTTCTGGTGCAGGGCGGGGCCCCGCCCTATCAGGTGCACGTGCTGCCGCAGATGCTGCCGAAGATGACCCTCGTCGGCACCTCGGCCATCTTCTTCGCCATCGTCAATTTCCTGAAGATCGGCCCCTATTTCGCGCTCGGGCAATTCTCGCTGCCGAATTTTGCAACCTCGGTCGCACTGCTGCCGCTCGCCATCGCCGCCAATTTCCTCGGCATCTGGCTGGTACGGGTGACGCCGCAGGATCTCTTCTACCGCATCGCCTATCTCTTGGTGCTGTGCGTGTCGATGCTCCTGCTGTATCAGGGATTCCGCGACCTGATGCGCTGAGTGGCCAAGGCTGGCTCCCGACGCAGCAACCCGCCGTGGCACAATCGTCCGATTGATTGCGGCGCGGCTCCTCATTAGGTTTCCTGAACCAAGGGGAGAACAACAATGGCGAAATCGCCTTACGACACCGACCTCGACCGTACGCCCGCCAATTTCCAGCCGCTGACGCCGCTGCAATTCCTGGAGCGCTCTGCCAGCGTCTTTCCCGACCACACCGCCATCATCCACGGCACGCTGCGCCGCAATTATCGCGATTTCTACGCGCGCGCCCGCCGTCTTGCCTCGGCTTTGGCCAAACGCGGAATCGGCAAGAACGACACCGTGTCGGTGGTGCTCGCCAACACGCCGGCAATGCTGGAGGCGCATTACGGGGTGCCGATGGCGGGCGCCGTGCTCAATACCATCAACACACGGCTCGATGCCGCCGTTAACGCGTTCACGCTCGATCACGCCGACGCCAAGGTGCTGATTGTCGACCGCGAGTTCTCGGCGGTGATGAAGGACGCGCTTGCGAAATGCAAGGTGAAGCCGCTGGTCATCGCCTACGACGACCCCGAATACAAGGGCGGCGGCGAACGGCTGGGCGACATCGAATACGAGGACTTCATCAAGGACGGCGATCCCGACTTCGCCTGGCAGATGCCGGGCGACGAATGGGACGCGATCTCGCTGAATTATACATCAGGCACTACCGGCGATCCCAAGGGCGTGGTCTATCACCACCGCGGCGCCTATCTGCTGGCGATCGGCAACGTGGTCACCTGCGGCATGGGCAAGCATCCCGTCTATCTGTGGACGCTGCCGATGTTCCACTGCAACGGCTGGTGCTTCCCGTGGTCGATCTCGGTGGTGGCGGGTACGCATGTTTGCCTGCGGGCGGTGCGCGCGCCGGCCATGTATGACGCCATCGCCACCCACAAGGTCACGCATCTGTGCGGCGCGCCGATCGTGATGGCAACGCTGCTGAACGCCCCGGCGAACGAGAAGAAGCCGCTGCCACACGCGGTCGAGTTCTTCACCGCGGCGGCGCCGCCGCCGGAAGCCGTGCTCGCGGCGATGAAGGAGGCCGGCTTCAGCGTCACGCATCTTTACGGGCTGACCGAAACTTATGGACCCGCCGTGGTGAACGACTGGCACCGCGAATGGGACACGCTCGACCGCCCGGCACAGGCGGCGAAGAAGGCGCGGCAAGGCGTGCGCTATCTGCCGCTGGAAGCGCTCGACGTGCTCGATCCCGAGACGATGCAGCCGGTGCCGCGCGACGGCGAAAGCATGGGCGAGGTCATGTTCCGCGGCAATGTGGTGATGAAGGGCTATCTCAAGAACAAGTCGGCGACCGAGAAATCGCTCGCCGGCGGCTGGTTCCATTCCGGCGATCTCGGCGTGATCCATCCCGACGGATATATCCAGCTCAAGGACCGCTCCAAGGACATCATCATCTCCGGCGGTGAAAACATCTCATCCATCGAAGTGGAGGACGCGCTCTACAAACACCCCGCCGTGCAGGCGGCGGCGGTGGTGGCGAAGCCCGACGAGAAATGGGGCGAGACGCCCTGCGCCTTTGTCGAGCTCAAGCCCGGCCAGAGCGCGAACGCAGACGAACTCGTCGCCTGGTGCCGGAGGAATCTCGCCGGCTACAAGGTGCCGAAATACGTGGTGTTCACCGAATTGCCGAAGACCTCGACCGGCAAGATCCAGAAATTCAAGCTGCGGGATATGGCGAGGGAGGTGTGAGACACCCTCACTTCGTCTCGTTCTTCGCCTTCTGCAATTCCTCGATCCGGCCGCTCAATCTCGCCAGCGCCTCTTTCAGCGCGGCGACCTCTGCGGTCGCCGCGGCCAGCTGCGCCTTGGCGGCCGCCAGCTCGCGGTCCGTCGCGGCCTGCCTCTGCTGCATGTCCTGCACCGCCTTGTTCAGACGCTGCTGCAGGAAATCGATATTGGCCTGCAGGCAGCCGGTGCGGCGGTCCATATTCTTTTCGGCGGTGCAGATTTCCACGCCGCGCACGTCCTGTGCCCCAGCCCGGAGCGGGCTGAATACCAGAAGCAGCCCGACCAGAGCGGCATGAGCGCCGATACGCATGGCCGGCATCTTGCCTATTCCACTTTCAGACCGAGCTGCTTGATCAGTCCCGACCACTTCTTCTCGTCGCGGTCGAGCAGGGCCGCATATTCGTCCGGCGTCGAGGACAGCGGCATGGCTGCGTCGTTGGCAATGCGCAGCTTCACATCGTCGGCGGCGAGCGCCTTGCGTAGTTCGTAGTTGAGTTTGCCGATGATCTCCTTCGGCGTGCCCGCCGGAGCCAGGAGGCCGTAATAAAGCTCCGTCTCGAAGCCGGGCAATCCGGATTCGGCCACCGTCGGCACATCCGGCAGGAAGGGCGAGCGCTTGGAGGTCGTCACGGCGAGCGCCCGCAATGTTCCCGCTTTCAGGTTGCCGAGCGCCGTCGGGATGATATTGCAGGCGACGGAGACATGGCCGCCAACCAGATCGTTGATGCTCTGCGCGGTGCCCTTGTAGGGGATGAGATTCATCTTCGTGCCCGACATCGACATGAACAGTTCGGCACAGAGGTGCGAGCCGGTGCCTTTCGGCGAGGACCCGATATTGATCTTGCCCGGCTCCTTCTTCGCCGCCGCGATCAGGTCGGCAATCGTTTTATAGGGCATCGACGGGTTGGTTATGAACGCCATCGGCATCACCGAGATCAGTCCGATCGGCGCGAAATCCTTGCGGATGTCGTAGCCGGTATTGGGCGCGTAGAGCTCCTGGTTGATGGCCATCGTCCCGGTATGGCCGAGCAGCAGCGTGTGCCCGTCCGGCGCCGCCTTCGCGACCGCGCGCGTGCCGACCAGTCCGCCGGCGCCGCCGCGATTGTCGACCACCACCTGCTGGCCCAGCGCCACCGACAATTTCTCCGCGATGATGCGCGCCATGGCGTCGGTGCCGCCGCCGGCCGGAAACGGCACGATCAGCGTGACGGGACGTGTGGGATAGGATTGAGCCTGCGCCGGCAATACGGCCGCGATAACCGCAATCAGAATCACCAGACAACGAAACGCCCCCGGCATCGGGTCCTCCCCTCACCATTCTGTTCTTGAATACGCATCATTGACGTCCTGAATAGACGCCTGAATCGAAGGCGCCGGCTTCCTTTTCGGAGAGCCGGCGCGCTCAACCGTATAAAACAGGCCTCGTGCAAAATCCAGCTTCAGCGGCGCAAGCCAGCGTCAGTGAACGCTGGCATTGGCCTGATGCTGAAGGCGAGCGATCTCGTCCTTCACCTGCAATTTGCGACGCTTCAACTCGGCGATCTTGGTATCATCCGTGGAAGGATGCGCCAGCGCATCCGAGATTTCATCCTCAAGTGCCTGATGAATGGCCTTGAGTTCCGCGAGATGGACGTCTGGGGACATGCAGGTCTCCTTCTGAGGGTTGGAGCCTTGAGCGCCCGAATCTGACACGAGGATTGTGGCAAGTCGATTGCCCTGCCCCGCAAAACGCAAAAAATCCCCGCTCATTCGCTAATGGAACCTTGCTTGCAGGGCGGTCGGGGTGGGATGATGTATGCCGTTCAGGGAGCCGCCAGTGCTTGGCAAGCCCTTGAAAGGATTGCTCTTATCAAACCATGACCGGCCTCCGGCGGCGAGGCGGCCGGTTCGCGTGCATCGTGCCGTCCCCATTCTCTGCGATCTGTCCTGGCGGCGATGACAAAAGAGGAAGAGACCGAGCTACGGACCCAACTGGCCCGCCTGCAACAGGAGCATCGGGATCTCGATGCGGCCATCGAGGCTCTGGTGGGGTCGCCGGGCTCCGATCTGCTCCAGGTTCAGCGGCTGAAGAAGCGCAAGCTGGTCCTGCGCGACCGCATCGCCTTCATCGAGGACCAGCTGACGCCGGATATCATTGCGTAAATCCTTGCCCCACCCCCGCCCCTCCCTATAATCCGCCGCTTCTTTTCGGGGGGATTCGGTCCGATGGCGGGAAAAGCCGCAAAGAAGCCGGTGGCGATCATCATGGGCAGCCAGTCGGACTGGGAGACCATGCGGCACGCCGCCGAAACGCTGGACATCCTCAAAGTGGGCTACGAGTCCCTGATCGTGTCGGCGCACCGCACGCCCGACCGGCTCTACGCCTTCGCCAAATCCGCCCGCAAGAAGGGCTTCAAGGTGGTGATCGCGGGCGCCGGCGGCGCCGCGCATCTGCCGGGCATGACGGCGGCGATGACCTCGCTGCCGGTCTTCGGAGTGCCGATGAATGTCACCGCTTTGGAAGGCAAGGACTCGCTGCTCTCGATCGTGCAGATGCCGGCGGGCATTCCCGTCGGCACGCTCGCCATCGGCAAGCCGGGCGCGATCAACGCCGGATTGCTGGCGGCACAGGTGCTGGCGCTGAGCGACGCCGCGCTGGCCAAGCGCATCGATGCCTGGCGCGACAAACAGACCAAGGCCGTCGCGACCAAACCGAAAGACTGAAAGCCGCATGAGCAAGCCCGCCTTCCATGCGCTGAAGCCCGGCGCGACCATAGGCATTCTCGGCGGCGGCCAACTCGGCCGCATGCTGGCGCAGGCCGCCGGCCAGCTCGGGCTGCATTGCCACATCTATGCGCCGGAAACCGATTCCTGCGCCTTCGAAGTGGTGCGCCACGCCACCATCGCCGATTATGCCGACCGCACCGCGCTCGACACCTTCGCGCAGGATTGCGACGTCATCACCTATGAATTCGAGAATGTGCCGGCGGAGACCGCGGCCTTTCTCGCGGCGCGCAAGCCGGTGCTGCCCGACCCCAAGGTGCTGGCGCTGACGCAGGACCGGCTGGTCGAGAAGGATTTCGTCGCGAAGCTGAAAATCCCGACCGCGCCCTATGCGGCCGTCGGCAGCCTGGTCGAGCTTGAAGAGGCCGTCAAAAAAGTCGGTCTGCCCGCCGTCCTGAAAACGCGGCGGCTCGGCTATGACGGCAAGGGCCAGGCGATGATCAGGAAAGGCGGCGACCCGCTTGCCGCCTGGTATTCGCTCGGGGAAGCGCCCTGCATTCTCGAGGGCTTTGTCGACTTCGCCTGCGAGATCTCGGTCGTCGCCGCCCGTGCGCGCGACGGCAAGGTGGCCTCGTTCGATGTCGCGGAAAACGAGCATCGCGACCATATCCTGAAGACGACCCGAATTCCCGCGCGAATTTCGGAGAACGAGGCGAAGAAGGCGCGCAAGATCGCGGAGAAAATCGCAAGAGCCTTCGATTACGTCGGTGTCTTGGCGGTCGAGATGTTCGTGGTCAAGAACGGGCGCGACCGCGAGGTGCTGGTCAACGAAATCGCCCCGCGGGTGCATAATTCGGGGCATTGGACGCTCGATGGCTGCACCGTTTCCCAATTCGAGCAGCATATCCGGGCGGTGGCAGGCTGGACCCTCGCCAGGCCGGTGCGGCTCGGCCGGGTGGAAATGACCAACCTGATCGGGAAAGAGGTCAACGACTACGCCAGGTGGCTGTCGGTCCCCGGCGCGTCGGTTCACCTCTACGGCAAGGGCGAGCCCCGGCCGGGCCGGAAAATGGGCCATGTGACAAGGGTTTTCGCGAAATAGGCCCGGAAAACGGGTTCTTATGGACTCTTCAACCCGTTTCTGCTACATGCGCGCGACTCGAAAGGCCTGAAAAGCAGGCCCTTCCGGCCCCCTACACTCCAATCCGGCTTCTGAAGAAGGAACACCCGTGCAGGTTCTTGTCCGCGACAACAATGTTGATCAGGCCCTCAAGGCGCTCAAGAAGAAGATGCAGCGCGAGGGGATTTTCCGCGAAATGAAGCTTCGCGGCCATTACGAAAAGCCCTCCGAGAAAAAGGCCCGGCAGAAGGCGGAAGCGGTGCGCCGCGCCCGCAAGCTCGCGCGCAAGAAGCTGCAGCGCGAAGGCCTGCTGCCGATGAAGCCGAAGGTCGAGACGCGCGGTCCGGGCGCCGGCCGCGGCGGCCGCGGCTGACCTGACCGCCCATATTTTTGCGTTCGGCGCGGGGCGCGGCTTGGCCGGCCCCGCGTTGTCGTTTCCGGAAGCCGCCGCTATCGTTCGCCTCCGGGACTGCTGAACCAGGCCTGCCACGGTTGTCCGACACGAGTGCGCGCATGACTATCCGGCATGATCTTTCGCGCGCCGCGTCCCGCTGCGTCCTCCCGCTGATCGCGGTGCTCGCCGCGGGCTGCTCCACCAGCGCCATCCACAACAGCTCTGTGCCGCTGACCGAGGAAGCCGCCTATGCCTCCTCTCCGGTCAACATCGAGTCGCTCACCGATGTGATCCGGCGCAATCCGAAAGACCCGCAGGCCTACAACATGCGCGGCACGGTGTTCGGCCAGACCGGACGGCGGCGCGAGGCGCTCGAGGATTTCAACAAGGCGATCAGCCTCGATCCCAATTATGCGCAGGCCTATGCCAATCGCGGCCTGCTCTACCGCCAGAACAATCAGCTCGATCTCGCGCTCGCCGACTACAACAAGGCGATCGCCATCGACCCGAACTATGCCGCCGCCTATCTCGGCCGCGGCATGACGCAGCGGCAGAAGGGCCAGCTCATCCCCGCGCTGAACGACTTCAACAAGGCGATCGGGATCCGGCCCGACAATGCGCAGGCCTATTACAATCGCGGCCTGCTCTACCAGAGCCAGAAGCAGCACCAGTTCGCCATCGACGATCTCTCGACCGCGATTACGCTGTCGCAGCGCGACGCTGAGCCCTTCGTCGCGCGGGCGCTGAGCTATCTCGCAGTGGGCGATGCGAAATCGGCGGCGGACGATCTGGACAATGCAGTCGCGCTCGATCCGCAGAGCATCACCGCCTGGACCAGCCGCGGTCTCGCCTATGAACGCATCGGCGACCGCGAGAAATCCGCCGGCTCCTATGCGAAGGCGATCAACATCAACCAGAATTACGAGCCGGCCAATGCCGGCTTCAAGCGCGTCGGCGGACAATTCGGGAAGACGTATCAGGCCTTCTAGTTGCGGGCGAAGGCGCGCTCAGTGAGGAATTCCTGCACCGCCGCTTGTGCGCCATGTGCGTCGAGGTTTTCGTGCTCCCCCAAAGGCAGCGGCACGAACTGCTTGGGCTCCGGCGCGAGAACGAACAGCCGCCGCCCATAGGCGAACGGAATGATGTTGTCGCGCATGCCGTGCAGGACCAGGATCGGCGCCTTGACCTGACCGATGCGCGAATCCGAGCGGAACTGGTCCTTCATCAACAGGCTGACCGGGATGAAGGGATAGGCCGCAAACGCGATGTCGGCGGTCGAGGTATAGGGCGCTTCCAGAATGAGCGCATCGATCTTGCTCTTGGCCGCCAGCGCCACGGCGACGCCGGTGCCGAGCGACTCGCCCCAGACCACGAGCTTCGCCGCCGGATATTGCTTGCGCGCGAAGTCATAGGCGGCGTCTGCGTCGGCAAACAGCCCCTCCTCGCTCGGCGAGCCGCCGGAGCCGCCATAGCCGCGATAGGACAAGGCCACGAGCCCGCTGCCGTCGGCGGTCAGGTTACGGAAGCGTGGCACGCGATAGCGCAGCGAACCGCCATTGCCATGAAAATAGAGGAAGACCGGCTTGCCCTCTTTCGGCGCGAGGTTCCACACGATCAGCCGCGTACCATCGGCCGAGGTCAGTTCGACCTCGGCCGCCTCCGGAAAGCCGGCGTCCGCGGGTGCGGTGCGCAGGGTTTCCGGGAAATACATCAGCGAGCGCTGGGCGACATACATCAGCCCGACAATGCCGGCGTAACAGACGAAGGCAGTCAGCAGAATCGATTTCACAGAAGTCATGCCCTGCTTTAGCAGAGCGATTATGCAATCTTTACGACAGGCCGTCAGCCGCCATTCGCCGCCTTCATCAACACGAAATCCTGCTTCGCTACATAGAACGGATTTCCGACGCCGAGCTTCTTCGCCTCGCGCTCGTCGTCATGCCTGACGAAATCGATGATCAGGCTGTCCTTCACGCCGAATACCGCATCGCTTTCGAGATATGTGTCGCCGCGCACGAAGACATGCGTCGTCACCGGCACATAGCCCTTGGCGCCGACGATGAAATGGATATGCGCCGGCCGGAATGGATGGCGCCCCATCATCATCAGCATCTTGCCGACCGGCCCGTCGGTCGGGATCGGGTAGTAGCGCGGCTTCACCGAGCGGAACCAGTAGCGGCCATCGGGCCCGGTCTGGAACAGGCCACGCAGGTTGAAGTCCGGCTGGATGCCCGGCTGCTGCACGTCGTAGAAGCCGTCCTCGTTGCTGTGCCAGATATCGAGGAACGCGCCGGAGATCGGCATGCCGTGGATGTCGACGACGCGGCCACTCATATGCAGCGCCTCGCCCTTGCCGTCGAGGCAGATATTGTCCCCCATCTGCCGCTTCGGCGCGCCCGCGACATGGAACGGTCCGAGCACGGTGTTCTCGGTGGCGCCGCTCGGCTTGCGGTGATTGATCGCGTCGACCAGCATGGAGACGCCGAGCGTGTCCGACATCAGGATGAATTCCTGCCGGCGATCGTCGCAGATCTTGCCGGTGTCGGTGAGAAACTGGATGGCCTCGGCCCATTCCTCGACCGTCGGCTCAACCTCCTTCACCACCGCATGCAGATGCGTGATCACCGAGGTCATCACCTCCTTGAACCGTGCATTTTTGCATTGGTCCATGCGCATTAGGACACACTCAACCGAGTTTTCTTCGGTGAAATATTGTATGGACAAGCCGTCCTCCTGCTCTGTCACAAGAAACAGCAAAACGATGAGCGTTCGTGCGCGGCCTGTCCCCGACATAGATCAAATCTCCCGTGCGACGGCTGCGCCTGGCTGCATCGGGACCTGTGCGGTGCAGCATGGCGGCTAAAACGCGTTGGGGGGCAGTGCTCGCAGTCGTGTTGGCGGGCGTCATCGCCGCCTTCCAGATCGGCAAGGCGGCGATCGCCCTGCCCGTGCTGCAGGCCGAATTGTCGCTCTCGCTGTTTGCCGCCGCCTGGATCGTGGGCGCCTACAGCACGCTTGGCGCGCTTGCGGGACTGCCCGGCGGCATTCTGGTGTCGATGTTCGACGCGCGGCGTACCTTGCTGATGGGGCTGGCGCTGGCAGGTGCGGCGAGCATCGCCGGCGCCTTCACGCCTTCCGGCCCGCTCCTGATCGCGACGCGCGTGCTGGAGGGCTGCGGCTTTCTCGCCTGCGCCATTGCAGGGCCGAGGCTGCTGCGCGCACTTGTCGCGCAGAAGGACAGCGAAACGGCCTATGCCTTCTGGGGGATGTATCTTCCGACCGGTGCCGCAACCATGATGCTCGCAGGTCCGCCGCTGATGGCCTTCGGATGGCAAGCCCTGTGGATCGTCAACGGCGCCATCGCCGTTCTCTATGCCGGCTTTCTCAGCCGCCTCGATATCCATGAAGAGCCAGCGGCGGCAGCGTCCGCCGAACATGTGGTCGCCAATGTTCGCAGCGTGCTCGGCTCGTCCGGGCCGGTGCTGTTGGCCATCACTTTCTGCATCTACACCTTCCAGTATTCGGCGCTGACCGGCCTGATGCCGACCTTGCTGGTGCAGCAACTCGGCCTGTCGATCGCAACGGCGGGCCTGATCAGCGCCCTCACCGTCGTCGCCAACGCCTTTGGAAATCTGTCAGCGGGCGCTTTGGCGCGCATGGGCGTTCCGATCTGGGCCATCATCGCCGCGGCCTTCGGCTTTCTCGGCTTCGCCGGCTTCGGCATCTTTTCGCAGGCCTTGCCGGTTGTCGCGATTGCCATCCTCGCGTCCGCCAGCCTGGCATTGACCGGGATGATTCCCGGCTCGATCTTCGGGGCGGCGCCAAAGCTGGCCCCGACCTCGGCCATGCTGGCCATCGCCATCGGCCTGATCAACCAGGCCAGCAATATCGGCAATCTGGTCGGTCCGGCGGCGCTCGGCGCTTTCGTGCAGGCTTTCGGCTGGACCTATGCACCCGCCGTCTTCGTCTGCGTGATGATCGCAGGTGTGACCGTAGCACTGCTGCTGCGGCACGTCTTGCAGCGGAAGATGGAGACATGACCGCGACCGCGTTCACGATCCGCCCGGCCTCCCACGCCGACCACGCCGCGATCTGGCGCGTGATCGAGCCGACTTTCCGTGCCGGAGAGACCTATCCGATCCCGCGCGACATCAACGAGGCCGACGCCCTGGCCTACTGGTTCACGCCGGGGCACGATGTCTTCGTCGCCGAGGGTAACGGCGCCATCGTCGGCACCTATTATCTGCGCGCCAACAATCGCGGAGGCGGCGCGCATGTGGCCAATTGCGGTTATATCGTCGCGCCCGACGCCATGCGGCGCGGCGTGGCGCGGGCGATGTGCGCGCACTCACTCGAATGCGCGCGCGAGCGCGGCTTCCGCGCCATGCAATTCAATTTCGTGATCAGCACCAATACCCGCGCCGTGCTGCTCTGGCAGCGCTGCGGCTTCGAAATCTGCGGGGTGTTGCCGGGCGCCTTCGACCATCCCGCGCACGGAATGGTCGATGCGCTGGTGATGTATCAGCGGCTTTAGCGCGCAGTCGAGCTCATTTGCGCTTGCTGGCGCGCTTCTTCTTTCTCTTCGCGCCCATGAGATACATGCCGACTTTGCTCGACGAGCGGCCGACCGCTTTGACCGCCGCCTTGAGCTTGGCCGGCGCCACCTTGAAACGCTTCGACCAGAATCTGACTTCGTAATCCTGCTTCAGAGCGATCAGCGCGCGGTCGCCCTTCCTGAGCTTCTGCAGCTTGAGATAGGCCCCGACCTTCTTGGACGAACGGCCGACTTCTTTCACCGCGGCCTTCAACTTGGCCGGCGTCACCTTGAATTTCTTGCACCACGAGCGGACCTCGTGGGGCTGGCTCAACGCAATCAACGCACGATCGGCACCGCCGCGCTTTTTCCGGTTGTCCGCCATGGGCACTCTCCTGCTGCTGAAAACGATTCGGCAGGAGCTATCTTACATGCCCTTGACGATGCTCTCGGTCATTTTCTTGGCATCGCCCAGGAGCATCATCGTGTTGTCGCGATAGAACAAGGGGTTGTCGATGCCGGCATAGCCGGAGGCGAGCGAGCGCTTGATGAACATCACCGTGCCCGCCTTCCAGACCTGCAGCACCGGCATGCCGTAGATCGGCGATGTCTTGTCCTCTTCCGCCGCCGGGTTGGTCACGTCATTGGCGCCGATGACGAAGGCGATGTCGGCCTGCGCGAACTCCGAGTTGATGTCCTCGAGTTCGAACACCTCGTCATAGGGCACGTTGGCTTCCGCCAGCAGCACGTTCATGTGGCCGGGCATGCGGCCCGCGACCGGATGGATGGCGTATTTGACCTCGACGCCTTCCTTCTTGAGATGGTCGGCCATCTCGCGCAAGGCATGCTGCGCCTGCGCGACCGCCATGCCGTAGCCCGGCACGATGATAACCTTGGATGCGTTCTTCATGATGTAGGCGGCGTCTTCCGCCGAACCGAGCTTGACCGGCCGCTGTTCCGCCGCGCCACCGGCCGCCGCAACCTCACCGCCGAAGCCGCCGAGAATGACAGAGATGAAGGAGCGGTTCATGCCCTTGCACATGATGTAGGACAGGATCGCACCCGAGGAGCCGACCAGCGCTCCGGTGATGATCAGCGCCGAATTGCCGAGTGTGAAGCCGATGCCCGCGGCCGCCCAGCCGGAATAGGAATTCAGCATCGAGATCACGACCGGCATGTCGGCGCCGCCGATCGGGATGATGATGAGCACACCGAGCACCAGCGCGATGACCGTCACCAGCCAGAAATCGATCTGGCTCTGCGAGACCACGAGGCCGTAGATGAAGAAGATCATTGCCGCGGCGAGCGCAATGTTGATGACGTGACGCGCGGGCAGCAGGATCGGCGCGCCGCTCATGCGGCCGGAGAGCTTCAGGAAGGCGATCACCGAGCCGGTGAAGGTCAAGGCGCCGATGGCGACGCCGAGCGCCATCTCGACCAAGCTCGCCTTGGCAATGTTGCCGACCGTGCCGATATCGAACGCGGCAGGGGCATAGAAAGCGCCCGCGGCGACCAGCACCGCCGCCATGCCGACCAGCGAGTGGAAGGCCGCGACCAGCTCCGGCATCGAGGTCATCGGCACCTTGCGTGCGATGACCGCTCCGACACCACCGCCGACGGCAAGGCCGCCGATCACGAGCCCCCAGCCGATCGCGTCCGAGGGCGGGTGCGAGCCCAGCGTCGTCAGGATGGCGATGGTCATGCCGAGCATGCCGAACAGGTTGCCCTGGCGGCTGGTCTCCGGG